>OGGU01000017.1_pt1:0-185000 | contig 190320 bp, 212 predicted proteins | sample 1571241 | NCBI WGS metagenome assembly OGGU01 (sample SAMEA2581934, study PRJEB24529) | metagenome | biome: Human gut stool | place: China | collected 2011
CTTCATATCTATATCCTTTTTCATTTACTACTTGTCCTGTTCCTTGTGTTGTTCCTGCAAGGCCCGTAATATAAGTAGCTAAGTTAACTTTTGATGTACTATCAGTATAATCTAAACTACAAGATGAATATTTACTATTAAATGAAGATATTTCAACTCTATTGTATTGTTGATTATATGTTGCACTACTATTTGTACAACTAATACTTCCTAATTTACCATATGTTGTTGGTCTATTGGTTATAGAAAGTGTGACATCTGGTGGTACAACATCAAAATAAACATAACATCTATCAGATTTATTTGTTTTGACAGTTACTGTACCCCTATCTTCATTCCAAATAAGTTTACCTCCATTTTCACAATTAGATAATGATTCATTAAACTCATAACCTGATGTTGGCCATTTACTATCAGTTGATGCTTTATATTCTCCAAAGCCTCTTTTTGTCTCCAACATTAAACTAACCATACCAGGTATTTTATTAATTTTTTCATTATTTTTAACATTTTCATCATTTTTTTCAGTATAAATTTCATTTTTATAACTATTTTTATATACTATTAATATAAAAACTAGTATAATAATAATGAAACCTGAAAAAAACAACAATTTTTTCTTATTCAATATAACACTCCTTCCCTATTTTTATTAATTATATCACAAATGCCACCCCTAGGATATATAAAATTACAAATTTTTTATAGAAAATATTTATAGAGGCTGGTGATTCCCTATGATAGAGACAGTTTATATACATACTGACGAGTATTATTACGATATAATTAGAGATAATATTAAAAAGTATAGAAAAGAAAAAAATCTTACTCAACAAGACCTTGCAGACCTTGCTGGAATATCTCGTCAGTATGTAACTGATATAGAAAATGAAAATAGAAACAAACATATTACTATAGCTATTCTTGGAAAAATAGCAGATGCAATGAATGTTAATATAGAATTATTTTTTAGAAAATAATTCTATATTTATATAATAACAAATAAAAATTAAAAAAATTGTCAAAATAAATACCCAAATGTGAATTTTGGATATTTTTTATTTATTTATACAAATTCGGAATTGAATTCCGAATTTGTATAAGTTTTATTATTTTGATTTTAAAATATATTCATTAGAATTAACCTTTTCAATTAATCCTCTTTCAATAATACTATTAATAAATTCATTTGTTTTATTAACACTTCTATCAATAATACGTTTAATATCTTCGAAAGATAATTTACCTTTCTCTTTCATTTTATTTAATATAACAAATTCTGTTCTTGCTGACATACTTAGCCACACCTTTCTTCATTATTGTAACAAATATTAATTATCATGTAAATAGAAAAACTATAATTTTATAAAAAAGATGTAAATTAGAGCAATAAATTGTAATTAAGTAATTAAATAAATGTGACCGCACTGGTAATTCAGCACAATCACATTTATTAATACATTATAGTTCAAAAACTATAATGTGTCAAATAAGTTATATCTCATTTTAATTTAACGTTGTCACGTTTATATAGGTAATTATATATTAATATATTCTACTCTAAAAAAAGTACAAAAAGTGCTAATAATATTGTAAAGTTATAAATATTATGTTATAGTCTATGTATTCAGTATTTTAGAAACACTTTACAGTATTATAAAGACACTAAAGGTGCCTTAATTATATAATGCTTAGAAAGTGTTTTTTATGTTAAAAAAAGCAAGTAAATTAAAAGAAATATATTTTTCTTTAAATATTCAAATGTTTGCTCAAAGAAAAAGTTGGATAGAAAAAAACAATACTTCTTTATCTTACAACGATGTTACAACGGAATGGTTAAAAAATATTAATCCAAATAGTCATAAAGTTTTAGATGCAAAATATTTTGTTTTTAAGAAAAATAAATACATAGTAGATGGGATAAATGTAATTTTAGATTATTCCAAAAAAGAAAAAGAAGTTGCAGAGTGGTTAGAAAGCATTTTTGGTGGAAAAATTTACATGGTTCCTAGAGTAAATAAACCAGAAGGCGTTCAAACAGCTGATTATTTATTTAAAAATGAATATTGGGATTTAAAAGAAATTAATGGCAACGGTAAGAATGTTTTCTTTCATGCTGTTGAAAAGCATGAAAAACAAGCGCATAATTTCTTATTTGATGTTTCAAATTCAATTTTAACTGATTCTGATATTGACAATAGAATAAACTCATTATATAAATTGCCAAAATTGCAATGGTTAGACAAAATAATAATTAAGAGAGGCAAAATCTTATAATGATAACCAAAAAGAAGTGACCCCTCCGATTAACGGTGGGACCACTCCTAATGAATACATTATAGCACAAAAACCACAATGTGTCAAATCGGATTAAAGCACATTATTTAAATCGAATTCTGCTACTCTAACCATTAATATTATACTCATAAAAGCAAAAAAAATGTTCAATATGTTAATGATAATTTTAATGTCAATATATAATTGGACATTGTTATATCCTTCTTTTTGTACATTCTTATTGTATCATTAACAATGAATAAAAAAAAATATAATTCTATCTACAAAGAAGTTATTTTGTTAGGAAAAGAAAAGTATTTGATATATTTTAAAAGAAAAGAAAAGGAATTGAAAGCGTCGGTAAGTCCAACTAGATCAATTCCTTAATGAATACATTATAGCACAAAAGCTATAATGTGTCAAATCGGATGTAAGGCATATATTTAGTTTAAATTTTGCTACTCCGACTATTATTATACAAAAAAAATATATAAAAGAAGAAGCCTTAACGATATGTCGTTGTGACCTCTTCTAATGACCAAATTGTAACACAGAAATTATAACGTGTCAAATTAAGTATTTATTGCAAAATTAAAAGCACATAATGTGCCATTAATTATCAATAGTTTTCCACTCAGTATTTCCACATTTAGTACAAATTCTTGGAGCTAAAACTTTCTTACCTTTAGGTAATTTCATACCTGTATCAATTTTACTACATAATAGACCAGATTCAGGATCAATATAAGCTACCCCGAATTTAGCATCTTCACAACAATTACATTCTTTATCTTTCATATATAAATATCCTCCATCTATATTATGAGAATGTTTTATTATTTTATACTAAAGATTAACTTTCAAGTAAAAAATCTACTATATTTTTTACTTCAATACCTTCAATGATTTTATTATAAGCCATATCCATAGTTAAAATAACTTTTTTATAATTATCATTTATAGCAAGTAAAGATTTCTTTTCTCTATTTTCAACATCTTCACTTAATAAACTACGTGTTACTTGATAATATATCTTTTCATTTGGACTAACCGCCACAAAATCAATTTCTAAATCATTATATTTTCCAACATAAACTTCATATCCTCTACGTAAAAGTTCCATATAAACTATATTTTCATAACTGCTTCCTGTATCATAAGATGAAAATCCAGCTAATACATTTTTTAACCCATTATCCACAAAATAATACTTTCCTTGTGTTTTAAGAAGTTGTTTACCTTTTAATTCATACCTTGGTACTCTATAGATAAAATAGGCATTTTCTATCATTTTTAAATACTTATCAACAGTCTCATTATCTATGTTACTGCCATTTTTCTTCATAAAATCAGAAATAAAACTTGGGTTTATTAATGTACCAATAACTGTGGACATATATCTTAGTAAGTTATCTAAAAATACAACATCTTTAATTTTATTTCTAGCAATAATGTCTTTTTTTAAAACAACATCTTTAATATCAGCTAAATAATTTGTTTTTAATCTCTCATTATCTTTCATATTAATAAGCATTGGCATTCCACCATATTTTAAATAATCATTAAATAATTGATATTTATCTTGACTATTTGTGTTATTATTTATTTGAAGATACTCAGAAAAAGAAAATGGATACATATTAATTGTATAAACTCTACCTGCAAGTAATGTTGTAAGTTCACTGGATAATAAATAAGCATTAGAACCTGTAATATAAATATCGCAATTAATATCTACCAACAAAGAATTAACAGCTTTTTCCCAATCCTCAACATTTTGTACTTCATCTAATAATAAATAAACTTTTTTATCATGATATTTACTTTTAATGTAATTATATAAATCCTTATAATCCTTAATTTCATACCATTCAGCACTCTCAAAACTCATATACAATATATCTGAGTTTTTAATACCATTTTCTAATAAATAATCTTTGTATTGTAACAAAAGAGTACTTTTACCACATCGCCTAACACCAGTAATAACTTTAATTAAATTTAAATCTTTTACTTCAATTAATTGATCTAAATATTTATCTCTTTTTAACATTTTTCATCACCTACTAGCATTATATATTATATTTTTATTATTGTCAAGTTTTACGGTTATAACCGCAAAACTTTTATTTTTCCGCTCTTTTGCGGTTACAACCGCAAAACTTTTTGCGTTACATCAAAAAAACAACTAATCAAATGACTAGTTGTTTCATTAATTAAACTAATTCTAATTTAACTTCTAGAGCATCGTCTCCACGACGTTCTTTAAGTTTAATTATTCTAGTATATCCACCATTTCTAGTTTCATAAGTTTTAGCAAGTTCATTAAATACTTTTGATGTAACATCTTTATCATTATGTAAGAAAGCAAGTGCTTTTCTACGTGCAACAAGTGAACCATCTTTACCATAAGTAATCATTTTATCAACAAATTTTCTTACTTCTTTAGCTCTAGCTTCAGTAGTAACAACATATCCATTCATAATAACATCTTTAGTAAGTCCAGCTAAAATACTTCTTCTAATTCTAGTTTCTCTTCCTAATTTTCTATATTTCATATTCTACTCCTTAAATGTAAGTCCTAATTCAGCAACTTTATCAATAACTTCTTTTAAAGATTTCTTTCCTAAGTTTCTGATCTTAGTAACTTCTACTTCTTTTTTGTTAACTAAATCTTGAACGGTATGAATACCAGCTCTTTTTAAACAATTATAAGCTCTTACTGAAAATTCAACTTCTTCAATTGGAGTTTCCAAAGTCTTAGTCATTGTATCAATTTTCTTTTCTTGCATTATATTAGCAATATTACTAATTGAATTTAAATCTGAGATTATTGAGAAATGTTCAATTAATATCTTAGCACCAAGAGCCATAGCTTCTTCTGGAGTCATAGATCCATTAGTAGTTACTTCCATAACTAATCTATCATAAGATTCATCTTGACCAACACGAGTAGCCATAACTTCATATTTAACCACTTCAATTGGTGAATAATTTGAATCAATTGCTATAACACCTGCAACATTTTGTTCTAAATTTGCTTTATTTTGAGCAGATGATGTAAATCCACGACCATTATTAACAGTCATTTCAATATTAATTTTTCCTCCAGCAACTAAGTTACAAATAACAAAATCAGGATTCATAATATCAATATCTGCATCTTTTTCAATATCTGAAGCAAGTACAGGTCCTTCAACTGATTTAGTAAGTCTTATAACTTTTTCTCCATTAGAATGATTTTTAACAACTAAATTTTTAATATTTAATACGATAGTTGTTACATCTTCTACTACACCTTCAATTTTTTGAAATTCATGAAGTACACCATCAATTTTAATAGATGTAACAGCACTTCCTGGTAAACTTGATAAAAGTACTCTTCTCATTGCATTACCAATCGTAGTACCAAAACCTCTTTCTAAAGGTTCAATTTCAAATTTAGCATAATGATTATTTTCTTGATATTCAGTAATTTTATAGTCTGGTTTTTCAAATTTTATCATAGTACACGTTCCTTTCCTTTATTAGTTTCTTGGTCTTTTTGGTGGACGACATCCATTGTGAGGAATTGGTGTTTCATCTGTAATACTTGTAATTTCAAGTCCTGCAGTTTGAAGTGATCTAATTGCATTTTCTCTTCCTGGTCCTAGACCTTTAACAAATACATCAACTTTTTTAACTCCAGCATCAACTGCAGCAGCTGCAGCAGCTTCACTAGTTAAACCAGCAGCAAATGGAGTTTTCTTTTTACTTCCTTTATAACCAATTCTACCAGCTGATGACCAACTAATAGCGTTACCATCTTTATCACTTATAGTAACAATAGTATTATTATAAGTTGAATGAATGTGAGCAACAGCTTCAGGAATATTCTTCTTTATTTTTCTTTTTCTTCTATTATATGCCATATATTAACACCCTACTTTCCGACCTTTTTCTTATTAGCTACAACTTTTCCTCTACCTTTACGAGTCTTAGCATTTCTACTAGTTCTTTGTCCTCTTACAGGTAATCCTTTTTTGTGTCTAATACCTTCATAGCAATTTATTTCCATTTTGTTTTTGATACTCATTTGAACGTCACGTCTAAGGTCACCTTCAACAGTATAATTATCAATTTCTTTACGAAGTTTTGCAATTTCTTCTTCAGTTAAATCTTTAATTTTCTTAGCTGGATCAACTTCTACGTTTTCACAAATAGTTTTTGCTAAATTTCTACCAATACCATAAATTGCAGTAAGTCCTATACAAGTATGTTTTTCTCCTGGTAATTCAATATTTTTAATTCTTGCCATTTATTATCCTCCTTAACCTTGTACTTGTTTATGTTTAGGGTTTTCACAAATAACCCTAACTTTTCCTTTTCTTCTTATGATTTTACATTTTTTGCAAATCTTTTTAACTGATGGTCTAACTTTCATAATTTCTCTCCTTATCTATTATTCCATTTTATAATCCCACGTGTTAAATCGTATGGTGAAAGTTCCACTGTAACTTTATCACCTGGTAAAATACGAATCATATTCATACGCATTTTACCAGAAACGTAGGCCTTTACAGTGTGTCCATTACTAAGTTCAACAAGATAATCACTACCCTTTAACACTTCAGTAACTTTTCCTTCTACTTCAATCTTATCTTTTTTTCCCATATTTTAATCTCCTGTTAATATTTCATATCCATCTTTTGTAACTAGAACTGTATTTTCATAGTGAGAAGATGGTTTACCATCTTTTGTTACAACGGTCCAATCATCATCTAATAATGCTACATCTTTACTACCTAAATTAAGCATTGGTTCTATTGCTATAACCATACCGGCTTTAAGTCTTGTTCGATTATTATCATCAAAATTTGGTACATCCGGATCTTCATGCATTTCTAGTCCTATACCATGACCACATAATTCTTCAACTACTGATAAACCATGAGCATGAGCATAATCTTCAATTGCACGACTTATATCTCTTATTCTTGCGCCTTCCTTTACTTTTTTTACACCAGCATAGAAAGCATCTTTAGTATCTTTAACCAAATTTCTAACATCATCACTTACATTACCAACAATAAAGGTTCTCGTAGCATCAGCATGATATCCTTTATAACTTAAAACTAAATCTATTGAAACTATATCACCATTCTTTATTTTACGTCCTTTAGGTATTCCATGAACTACTTCATCATTAATTGATATACAAGCAGTCGCCGGATATCCTTCATAACCTAAACAAGATGGTACACAGCCAATACTTAAAATATAATCATGAATTAATGTATCTAATCTCTTGGTAGTAACACCTGTTTTTATATATTTTTCAATATATTTAAACGTATCACTCAAATACTTACCAGCAATCCTCATTAATTCTATTTCTCTATCACTTTTAATACTAATCATTACAAACATCCACAATATCTTTAAAGATATCTTCCACATTTCTATTAACATTTATTTTATGAAGTTTATTTTTACCTTCATAATATTCCATCAAAGGTTTTGTATTATCTAAAAATGTTTTATATCTTACTTTAAAAGAATCAACATTATCATCATTTCTTTTAACTAATTCTTTTCCACATCCATCACAAATACCTTCAACTTTTGGTTTTAAATTATCTACATTTAGATTATATGACTTTCCACAACTACATGTAAGTCTTCCAAGAATTCTATCAATTGCTTCTTCTTCACTTAAATCTAAATATATTACTTCATAATCTTTATCTAACATATTATCTAAAGATTTTGCTTGATTAAGAGTTCGAGGAAAACCATCTAATATAAATGGTTTTCCATCTATTTTAGCAAGTTTATCATTAATTAAACTAATAATTAATTCATCACTAACTAATTCTCCACGATCAATAATATTTTTAACTTGTAACCCAAAATCTGTCCCTGAAGAAACTACTTCTCTTAGCATATCACCAGTTGATAAGTGATTATAACCAAAACTTTCTTTTAACATTGTACTTTGAGTTCCTTTACCCGCTGCGGGAGGAGCTATAAATATTATATTTTTCATATTATCTTAATCTCTTTCTTTTAGCAGTATAACTTCTACTTACTAAACTACTTTCCATTTGTTTATATGTTTCAATTGCAACACCTACAACAATAAGCATTCCAGTTCCTCCAATTGTAACTTGACTTGATAAGCCAAATATTAATGAGAATATAATTGGAATAGCTGCAAGTATTACAAGGAATATACTTCCCACTAGAGTAAGTTTACCCATTGAATTACTAATATAATTACTTGTATCTTCACCAGGTCTTATACCAGGGATGTAACCTCCACGTTCATTTAAATTTTTACTCATTTCATCTGGATTCATAACCATAAATGTATAAAAATATCCAAAGAATAATATTAATAATATATATAATACAAAACCTGTTGGTGTATTATAAAGGATATATTTATTAACAAAATCTATTGCACCTTGATTCTTAGTTAAAGCAACAATTGTTGCGGGTATAGTTGTAAGAATTGATGCAAATATTACAGGCATAACTCCAGCTGAATTTAGCTTAATTGGTAAGAAACTATTTTGAGCTCCATATGCACTTGTTGATTTATTAGCATATTGAATTGGAATTCTTCTTTCTGCTAATTGTATCCAAATAATTCCTACGACAATTAAGATATATACAAGGATAAATAAACAAAAGAAGAAGATACCTAATGCAGTCTCATATGTTCCGCTTGTTACAAATCCATAATAAGCACCAGTAAATATACTTGGCATACTAAGGATAATACCTGCCATAATTAACATTGATTGTCCATTACCAATACCTTTATTAGTAATTTGGTCACCCATCCATAAACAGAATGCTGTACCTGCAGTCATAACTAAAGCAGTTTTAAGTTGAACAAATACACTAGCACTACCCATATAAGCAATACATAATACATAAGCTTGGAAAAAACCAATTATAATACCCATATAACGATTTATCTTATTAATTTTTTGTCTTCCAGTATAGCCTTGATCTTTTAAATCTTTAAAGTAAGGAATAATGTCCATTTGTAATAATTGAGTAATAATAGATGCAGTAATATAAGGAGAAACCCCTAGTGCAAATATAGAAAAACTTCTAAGTCCACCACCACTCATAATATTAAAGATTTCTAAAAAACCTAAGTCTTGATAAATTTGTGTTGCCCAAGGGATGGTTACGGATGACCCTAAAGCAAACAAACCTAAACAAAATAATGTAATATATATTCTTTTTCTTAAATCCTTATTAGCTTTATTAAATAATTGTGAAAAGCCTCGGAACATCTAAATCACCTCAGCTTTGCCACCAATATTTTCAATTTTTGTAACAGCCTTAGTAGAGAATCTATTAGCTTTAACAGTTAACTTTTTAGTAAGTTCACCATTACCTAATACTTTAACACCACTAAGTTGTTTTTTAATTATTTTTCTTTCTTTTAATATTTCTGGAGTAACAACGTCTCCATCATTAAAGAATTTATCTAAATCACTTAAATTAATAACAGCATATTTAGTTTCAAATTGTTTGTTATTAAAACCTCTAATAGGAATTCTTCTATATAATGGAGTTTGACCACCTTGGAACCAAGCTTTGATTGATGCACCACTTCTTGATTTTTGACCATTTTCTCCACGAGTAGATGTTTTACCCATTCCAGATCCTGGACCTCTACCTACTCTTTTAGAGGCTTTCATTTCTTTAGTCTTTGGTAAATTTTCTAATCTCATATTATAATTCCTCAACTTTCTTGCCACGAAGTTCAGCTATATGTTCTGGAGTTCTTTGACTCTTTAATGCTTCTAAAGTTGCTTTAGCAACATTAACTTGAGTATTTGCTCCTAGAGACTTAGCAACTATATCCTTAACACCAGCTAGTTCTAATACTGCACGAGCAGCACCACCAGCGATGATTCCACGTCCTTCTTTAGCAGGTTTAACTAAAACTACAGCTCTACCTACTTTTGCTTCTGCTTCATGAGGAATAGTTCTTCCTTGACTAAGTGCAACTTTACATACATTTTTATTAGCAGCTTGTAAAGCTTTTTTGATAGCTTCTGGAACTTCATTAGCTTTTCCACTACCAATACCAACTAAACCTTTACGGTTACCAACTGCAACAGTAGCACAGAAACGGAAATGTCTACCACCTGAAGTAACCTTTGTTACTCTAGTAATAGAAATAACTTTTTCTTCTAATAAATTTTTCTTTTCTTGTCTTTTATCGTCTTTTCTCATGCTACCCTCCTTAAAATTCTAGTCCAGCTTCTCTAGCAGCATCTGCTAAAGCTTCTACTCTACCATGATATTGATATCCACCACGGTCAAATACGACTTTTTTAATTTTTAATTTTTTGCATTTTTCAGCAACATCTTTTCCAACAGCTTTAGCTGCTTCAATATTACCTCCATTAGCAATTTTTAATTCTAAATTTGAAGAACTAGCAAGGGTAGTTTTAGTTACATCATCAATAACTTGAGCATAAATACCTTTATTAGATCTAAATACATTTAATCTTGGCACTTCTTTAGTACCACTTATAGTTTTACGTACTCTTGCATGACGTCTTACACGAGCCTTATTATTTGCTTCTTTTTTAATCATACTTTAACTCCTCCCTATGCCGCTTTCTTTCCTTCTTTACGACGAACATGTTCACCTTTGTAACGAATACCTTTACCTTTATAAGGTTCTGGTTCTCTTACTTTACGAACATTAGCCGCAAATTCAGAAACTTTTTGTTTATCAATACCATGAATAGTAATTTCTGTATTACTTTCACTAGTTACTGATAATTCTTTTGGTGCTTCCATAACAACTGGATGAGAATAACCAGCATTAATAGTAATTTTATTACCACTAACTTGGAATCTATAACCAACACCAACTGCTTCTAAACCTTTATCATATCCTTTAGAAACACCTGTTATCATATTACTAATTAATGAATTTGTAGTACCTTGCATCATATTTGCATCTTTACTTGGTTTAATTTGTTTAGTTAAAACAAATCCATCTTCTACTACAACACTAACAAGTTTACTAAATTCTAATGTAAGTTCACCTTTAGGTCCCTTAACATCTACAACGTTTCCGTTAACACTAACTGTTACGCCGTCAGGAATAACTAATTTTCTTTCACCTATTCTACTCATAATAACTTACCATATATAGGCAAGAACTTCGCCTCCTAACCCTTTAGCTCTAGCTTCTCTATCAGTCATTAAACCTTCAGAAGTTGAGATTATAGCAATACCTAGTCCGTTTAGAACTCGAGGAATTTCATCCACTTTAGCATAAACTCTTAAACCAGATTTACTAATTCTTTTAAGTCCAACAATAACTCTTTCTTTTTTAGGACCATATTTTAATGTTAAAGTTAATTTATCACCATTTGTATTTTTTTCATATACATAATCAGCGATATAGCCTTCATTTTTAAGTATTTCAGCAATACCTAAAGTCATTTTAGTACCAATAACTTCAACAGTTGCATATCTCATTTGATTAGCATTACGAATACGAGTTAACATATCTGCTATTTTATCTTGTACAAACATAATTTTCCTCCTTCTACCAACTAGATTTCTTAACACCTGGTAATTTACCTTCATTTGCTAATTCTCTAAAACAAATTCTGCAAATTCCATATTTTCTTAGTACACCATGAGGTCTTCCACAACGATTACATCTTGTGTAAGCACGAGTTGAAAATTTAGGTGCTCTTTGATTTTTAACAATCATACTTTTCTTTGCCATAGTGCCTCCTTAATTCTTGAAAGGCATTCCAAAGCCTTTTAATAAACTTTTAGCTTCTTCATTGCTCTTTGCAGTAGTAACGAATATAATATCCATTCCACGTACTTTTAACACTTCATCATATTCAATTTCAGGGAATATTAATTGTTCTTTAATTCCAATTGTATAATTTCCTTTTCCATCAAAAGCATGTCCTGAAACTCCACGGAAATCTCTAACACGAGGAAGTCCAATTTTAACTAATTTTTCAAAGAAGTTATACATATTTTCTCCTCTTAATGTTACTTTAACACCAACAGGTTGACCTTCTCTTAATTTGAAACCAGCAATTGATTTACGAGCTTTTGTTACAACGCACTTTTGACCACTAATAGATTCTAGATCTTTAACAGCTGCAGTAATAAATTTTTCATCTTTACTACCTTCTCCAACACCCATATTGATAACAATCTTTTCAAGTTTTGGAACAGCCATAACAGTAGTATAATTATGTTCTTTCATTAATTCAGGAACAATTTTTTCATCATATAATTTTCTAAAATTACTCATAACTACTTACTCACTTTCTTAGAAGTTTTAGCTTTCTTTTCTGCTTTTTCTTCTACCTTTTCTGTCTTTTTAGAAGCTTTAGCTTCTTTTTCATCAATAACCTTTACATTAGAAACATGTATAGGAGCTTCAATTTCAAATATTCCACCTTTGTCATTCATACTTGTTGGTTTACTATGTTTTTTAACAATATGTACACCTTCAACAACAACTCTAGCCTCAGTCTTTAATGTTTTAATAACTTTACCAGTTTTACCTTTATCAGCACCAGCAATTACTTTAACAGTATCTCCAACTTTTACTTTCATTTTTGCCTCCTATAATACTTCTGAAGCAAGAGAAACAATCTTCATATAATCTTTTTCTCTTAACTCTCTAGCAACAGGTCCTAAAACACGAGTACCAATTGGTGATTTATCATCTTTAATAAGTACACATGCATTATCATCAAATTTGATATAAGAACCATCGCTTCTTCTAACACCTTCAACGCTTCTAACGATTACGGCTTTAACAACTTTACCTTTTTTAACTGGACTGTTAGGAATAGCTTTTTTAACTGTTCCAACAACAACATCCCCGATATTACCATATTTAACTTTTGATCCACCAAGAACTCTAATAACTAAAAGTTCTCTAGCCCCAGAGTTATCGGCAACTTTAAGTCTACTTTCTTGCATTACCATAATAATACCTCCTAAAGGATAACAGCTTTAGTTAAAATTTCTACTAGTTCATATCTTTTAGTCTTAGATAATGGTCTAGTCATTCTAATCTTTACTGTATCTCCTACTTTTGCTTGATTTAATTCATCATGAGCAGCATATTTCTTTGAATATTTAACATTTTTCTTATACAAAGGATGACTTTTTGATGTTTCAACATTAACAGTTATAGTTTTGTTATTAGATGCACTAACAACTTTACCAATTAATTCTTGTTTCTTTTCTGTCATTATTTATTACCTCCATCAATTTCTCTTTCTTTAAGAATAGTTTTCATTCTTGCAACATCTCTTCTTAATACTTTAAGTTCAACTGGTTTTTCAAGTGTACCATTTGCGTGTTGCATTCTCTTTGTAAATAATTCTTCCTTTGTATCTTTGATTTTTTTAACTAAATCTTCTGTAGATAACTTTCTTAGTTCCTTAATTTCCAAGAGAATCACCATCCTTTACTTCTTCTTTTTTTACAAATTTTGTTTTAACAGATAATTTATGTGATGCAAGTCTTAATGCTTCACGAGCTATTTCTTCAGAAACACCACTTACCTCAAACATAATCTTACCATTTTTAACAACTGCTACCCATTCATCTACTGAACCTTTACCTTTACCTTGTCTAGTTTCTAGAGGTTTTTTGGTTCTAGGCATATGTGGGAATATGTTAATAAAAACTTTTCCGCCACGTTTCATATAACGTGTCATTGCAATACGAGCTGCTTCAATTTGACGAGCACTAATCCATCCGCCTTCTAAAGCTTGAAGTCCATATTCTCCAAAATGAAGTTCTGTATTACCTTTAGCTTTTCCATCATAACTTACTCTATGACTTTTACGATATTTAGTTCTTTTTGGCATCAACATGTTTATCAGCTCCCTTCAGATTTTTCTTTGCAGGAAGAATTTCGTCTTTATAAATCCAAACTTTAACCCCAATCTTACCATAAGTTGTATCAGCTTCAGCTATAGCATAATCAACATCAGCTCTTATAGTATGTAGAGGCACAGTTCCTTCAGTATATCCTTCAGTTCTAGCCATTTCAGCTCCGCCAAGTCTACCTGAAACTGCAGTTTTACATCCTTTAGCTCCAGCTTTCATTACATTTCTGATAGCTCTTTTTTGAGCTGATCTAAATGGTGCTCTTGCAGCTATTTGACTAGCTATATTTTGAGCAACAAGTGAAGCATTTAAATCTGGATTCTTTTCTTCAACTATATTAACAAAAATTTCTTCTCCAACTAATTTAGATAATTTCTTTCTTAGTTTTTCAATATCTTCGCCACCACGACCGATGATAACACCAGGTTTAGCAGTATAGATACTAACTTCACATTTATTTTTTCTTCTTTCAATAATAACACTTGCAATAGCAGCTTCTTTAAGATTCTTTTCTAAATATTCTCTGATTTTAATATCATTAATTAAATATTCTTGATAATTATCTTTAGAATACCATTTACTTTGCCAAGTTTTATTAACTCCAAGTCTGTATCCTATAGGATTTACTTTTTGTCCCATTATTACTTAACTCCCTTCGCTTCATCAGTTACTTTGACAGTAATGTGACTACTTCTCTTATCATGGCGGTCTACATTTCCACGACTTGCAAATTTAATTCTTTTATAAACAGGTCCTGGATTAATGTAACATTCACTAATTCTAAGTTCAGATTCATTAGCGCCATTATTATTAACAGCGTTTGCAACAGCTGAATTTAAAACTTTAAGAATTAATCTACTAGCTTTAGTATTAGTATTTTCTAATATGCCTCTAGCAGTTTCAACATCTTTTCCTCTAATTAAGTCCATTGTCATTCTAGCAAGTCTTGGCTTAATTAAAGCATTTTTATGAATTGCGTATGCTTCCATGTTACCTCCTACTTATTACCTGCATGGCCTGTAAATTTACGAGTTTGTGAAAATTCTCCTAATTTATGTCCAACCATGTCTTCAGTTATATAAACTGGAATAAAATCTTTTCCATTATGAACAGCTATAGTATGACCAACAAAGTCAGGAAAAATAGTAGATCTTCTTGACCAAGTTTTAATAACTGTTTTCTTAGTTCCTTTATTCATTTCTTGAACCTTTTTCATAAGTGATTTTGCAACATAAGGTCCTTTTTTTAAACTTCTTGCCATTTTTCCTCCTATTTCTTAGCCTTTCTACTAACTATTAGCTTTTCGCTTTTCTTTTTGCTCTTACGAGTCTTAACACCAAGTGCAGGTTTACCCCAAGGTGTCATTGGGCTCTTACGTCCGATAGGTGCACGACCTTCTCCACCACCATGAGGGTGATCGTTAGGGTTCATAACAGATCCACGGTTTGTAGGTCTAATACCCATATGACGTTTTCTACCAGCTTTACCTAAATTAACTAGTTTGTAATCTTCATTTCCAACAACACCGATAGTTGCAATACAAGTTCCAAGAACAAGTCTTGTTTCCCCAGATTGTAAACGAAGCATTACATATTTACCTTCTCTACCTAGTATTTGAGCTCCAGCTCCAGCACTTCTACACATTTCAGCACCTTTACCAGGTTGTAATTCAATACAATGAACCATTGTACCAACTGGAATATTTTTTAAAGGTAATGAATTACCAACTTTGATATCAGCAGATTCACCATTTTCAATAATCATACCAACTTTTAATCCATTTGGTGCAATAATATATCTTTTTTCTCCATCTTTATAATTAATTAAAGCAATGTTAGCATTTCTATTTGGATCGTATTCGATTGTTGCAACACGTCCAGTAACACCAACTTTATTTCTTTTATAATCAATAACACGGTATTTTCTTTTAGCTCCACCACCAATGTGACGAACTGTCATTTTACCTTGATTATTTCTTCCACCAGTTTTACTCTTACTAGCTAAAAGTGATTTAGTAGGAGTTGAAGTTGTAATTTCTTCATTTGCTAGTGTACTCATTCCACGACGACCATTAGTCGTTGGTTTATAATGTTTTATAGCCATAATTTTTTCCTCCCTACTATATTTCTATTGAAGAGCCTTCAGCTAAAGTAACAATAGCTTTTTTATAAGTTTTAGTTCTTCCAGCATATTTTCCAACTCTTCTTCTTTTAGATTTTGTATTTAATGTATTAACACTAACTACACTAACTTTAAAAGCTTCTTCGATAGCTTTCTTAATTTCTGTTTTGTCAGCATCTTTAGCTACTTTAAATGTATAAACACCATTTTGTCTTTCAGCCATAGATTTTTCAGTAATAACTGGTGCAATAATAATATCAGAATAATGTCTCATTATTTAAGCACCTCCTCAATTTTATTTACTGCAACTTCATCCATAACAACCACATCAGCATTTACTAAATCATATACATTTACTTCTTCAGCATATATTACTAAACAATTTGGTAAATTTCTAGTTGCTAAATAAAGATTTGCAGCATCATCACTTGTAACAAATAACACTTTATCTTCTAATTTTAACGCATCTAACATTTTTAATGCATCTTTAGTTTTAGTGCTTTCCATATTGAAATTATCAACAACTACTAAAGCTTTTTCTAATACTTTTTGAGATAAAGCACTCTTTAATGCAAGTACTCTTTCTTTCTTATTAATTTTGAAACTAAAGTCACGGTTACCAACACCAAATGGTACTCCGCCACCAACCCATTGAGTAGCTCTTATACTACCTTGACGAGCTCTACCAGTTCCTTTTTGTTTCCATGGTTTTCTTCCCCCACCAGAAACTTCACTTCTATTTTTAGTTTTTCTTGTTCCTTGACGAGTAGCATCTAATTGTAAACGAATCATTTTCTTTAAAGCATCATCATTTACTTCAATTTTAAAGATACTATCATTTAATGTTAAATCTTTTACTTTTTCACCATTAAGGTTCTTAACACTTATCTTTGTCATTTTAATTCCTTTCTAAGCAAGTATTACTTACTTTCTTCCTTAGTTTCTTCTTTAGTATCTTTTACTTCTTCTACCACTTCAGTAACTTCTTCTGCTACTTCTGGAGTCTCAACAACTTCATCAACAACAGTTTCTTCTACAAAAGTTAGAATTTCTTTTGGATCTTCCTTTCTGCTATTTTTAACAGCAGTCTTAATTAATACTAAAGAATTTTTTGCACCTGGAACATTTCCACTAACTAAAATATAGTTTTCTGCATCGTTTACTTCGATGATTTCTAAGTTTTGAATAGTAACTGCATCAACACCCATGTGTCCAGCTAATTTTTTACCTTTCAAAACTCTTTTTGGTAACATAGTACCAAGTGAACCTGGTCTTCTGTGATAATGAGAACCATGAGTCATTGGCCCACGAGATTGGTTATGACGTTTAATAACGCCTTGGAAACCTTTCCCTTTAGTTGTACCTGTTACATCAACAATTTCTCCAACGCTAAATACTGAAGCAGAAATTGTATCACCAATATTATAAGTTGATTCTACATCTCTTATTTCTTTTAAGTAGCGCTTAGGAGTAGTATTTGCTTTTTTAGCATTTCCCATTTCTGGTCTAGTTGCTTGTTTTTCTTTCTTTTCGAATACACCAAGTTGAATTGCGTTATAACCATTATTTTCAACAGTTTTAACTTGCATTACTACGTTAGGTTCAGTTTCAATAACTGTAACAGGAATTAACTTACCTTCCTTAGTAAATACTTGAGTCATTCCAACTTTGCGTCCTAAGATTCCTTTCATAATTTTCTTCCTTCCTTTTCTTATAATTTGATATTTACATCAACACCACTAGGTATGTCTAAGTGTTGTAATGCATCAACAGTTTCTTTGCTTGGGTTTTTAATATCGATAAGTCTCTTATGAGTTCTTCTTTCGAATTGTTCCCTTGCATCTTTATATTTGTGAACTGCTCTTAACACTGTAACTTTTTCAATTTCTGTTGGTAGTGGAACAGGTCCAGAAATTTCGCCGCCAGTTCTTTTAACAGTTTCAACAATTTTTCCAGCAGCAACATCAAGTAATTGATGATCATACGCTTTCAAATTAATTCTAACTTTATCTTTTGACATTATTTCATGCCCTCCTTTCGCCTATATCTAGTATAGACATACTCCATACAAGTTCTCCGATCACACTATTTTACTACCAACTCATCCTAGTGTATCGGTAACCTCGCACATCTCCGCAGTCATACGACTATAATTATAACATTAAATTCTATGAAAAATCAAGCAAAAAAGTGCAATTTTCGAAACTTTTTCATAAACAAAAAAAAGTTCTTAATTATTTTTCTTGTTAAGAACTAGTTTTAAATCATTACATTTTATTTTTTCATCACCCAAAAATTCTCTAACCTTATTATATATAGAAACATCTAAAGTTTCAACCAATTTCATTTTAAACATTCTTTGAAGAGTATAGTAATAGTAATTTATATCTCTAGTATTTTCATCATCAGGCTTTTTAGCAGCATACAAAACAACATCTTTTAAAGCTTCTACATTGCCAGCAATTATTTCATCAATTAAGTTATATAATTTTGGTTTTACAATTTCAACATAATCAACTTGATATATATCTCTATCCCCATAAAAATCCTCTTGAACACCAACTTGTTTATATTCAAACTTATTATAAATTGTCAAAGGATTACGTCTAGGAATTCCATAACATAAATAACTTCCAGCTCTTTTGATACTACAATCCTTAAACAAATTTTCTTGTAATTCTTTTACTTTTTCCAAGTCAAAACTAACCTCATACTTTAAAATTTCATTTCCATCAACACAATAATAATACATAAAAAACCTCCTAATCTTTTATTATTAATGATTCTGTACCTTCCATTTCCTTTGGTATTGCTATATCCATATAATCAAGGATCGTCGGAGCAACATTAACCAAAGTTCCTTCTTTTTTTAGTTTAACTTTATCATCGCAAATTATAAATGGCACTTTACTAGTTGTATGAGTAGTACAAACACTACCATCTTCATTAATCATTGTATCAGCATTACCATGATCAGCCAAGATAATAACTTTATAAAAATTTTCTTCAGCTTTTTCAAGTATTTTTCCAAGGCAAATATCAACAGCGCTACAAGCATTTACTGCAGCTTCCATAACTCCGGTATGACCAACCATATCAGGATTAGCAAAATTAACTAAAATAAAATCATAATCATTTTTCATTGATAAAACTACTCTTTTAGTAACTTCAATACAACTCATCTCAGGTTTTAAATCATATGTAGCAACACTTGGTGATGGAATATGATATTTATCACATCCCTTAATCTTGCCATCAACACCACCATCAAAGAAATATGTTACATGAGGAAACTTTTCACTTTCAGCAATTCTAGCCTGAGTAAAATCAAGTTCACTTAAATACAACCCTAGTGAATTTTTAACAGTTGTGGGTTCAATTAAATTATAAGTTTTAATTTTCTTATCAACAGGTAAAAAACTAAATATAAGAGTATCCTTCATATTAGAAACACTAAAGCCTTCAAAAGAACTCCAATTAGCAAAAGCAGATAATATTTGTTTTGCTCTATCAGCTCTATAATTCATCCACATAATAATATCACCATTTTTAATAGTGTTCTTACTACATATAATAGGCTTTATAAATTCATCTGTTATTCCCTTTTCATAACTACCTTCTATAGACTTTTCTATATTTATTGAGCTCAAGCCTTTACCTAATGTCACTAAATCATAATAGGCTTTTGTTCTATCCCAATTTTCATCTCTATCCATTGCATAAAATCTACCACAAATACTTGTAATATCCCCAACACCATATTGTTTAATAACATCCTTTATAATATTAATATATTTCATTGCATCATGAACACCAGTATCCCTACCATCAGTTATTAAATGAAAATGAATTTTTCTAAAATCATTATTAACTAAAAATTTATACACATTAACAAAATCATCTACACCAGCATGAATATTACCATCACTACAAAGTCCCATAATATGTATATCTTTTTCTTTATTTTCAATCAATTTAATGACATTTTTATTTTCCATATCTGGTGATAGCAAAAAATCATTTACCAATACTTCATTTTGTTTAAGAAGTCTTCCAGCACCAATAGTCATATGACCAACTTCACTATTACCAGCTTGACCAGGTGCAAGGCCTACCGCTTCTTCACTAGCACCTAAAAGAGCATGAGGATATTTACTCCATAACTCATTAAAATTATTCATATGAGCTTGTTTAATAGCATTTCCTTTTTCTTCATCACGAATTCCAAAACCATCTAATATAATAGTTAATATCTTTTTCATGTTTCACCTTCAATAAAATAATAGCACAACAAAAATTAAATTTCAACAAAAAAGCTCTGCATAAAAACAGAACTTTAAGCAATTAATTCTTTAGTATTTAATTTAAATCTATCAGCTAAAGTTGATAAAAACTCAGAATTTGTTGGTCTACTTCTATCAAAATCCACACTATTTCCAAATATATCTTCCATAAGTTTAATATCTCCTCTTGTCCAACTTATTTCAATAGCATGTCTAATAGCTCTTTCAACTCTCGAAGATGTAGTTTGATATTTATTAGCAATCTTCGGATATATTTCTTTAGTAACTAATGATGTAACACCATCATTAGCATACAATAACATAACTCCTTCTCTTATATATTGATAACCTCTAACATGACTAGGTATACCTAAATCATGTAACAATGTACTTACTTCTATTTCTATCTTATTGGCTTTAACAAGATTCATTTCATCTTTATGGGAAACTAAATCCATAATTCTACTATTAACAATATCCATATCTACTGGTTTAAGCATAAAATAATTTGCTCCCAAAGCTTGAACCCTTCTCATAGTAAAATCGTCCTTAAAACTTGATAAAACCATTATTTTCTTATTTATATTATGATTTTTTAATTCTTCTAAAATTCTAATTCCATCAAATTGTGTTAGTATCAAATCTAACATTAACAGATCATATTGATCCGGATTTTGTAATAAATAATTTAAAGCGTCCTTTCCATTAGTAAAACCCCCGATAACAGAAATTATTTCACTATTTCTAAAGTACTCCTTAACACTTCTTATCACTGCTTCGTTATCATCTACGACAACCACCTTAACTTGTTTATTCATTGTGTTTCTTTTTCCTTTCAAAGTATAAATATTTCTTCCCTACATCTCCATTATAAGTCACTAAAAGTTAAAATGCTACAAAAACTTTTGTCGAATGTTGTCAACCGTTGTAAACTCTTGACATTTTTTACCGAAAATCATTTATTTTCAAAAAAAGAAGAATTACTTCTCCATTTCTAAAATCATATTTTTAACCTTATTAACATCCAATGATGATCCACCAACTAAAAAACCAGTTAAACCTTTAATACTAGATAACTCTTCAATATTTTCATCATTAACACTTCCACCATAAAGTATATCTAATTTAGTTTCATATTTTTCATAAATTATATCATTTATAAAACTTATATTTTCATTTATTTCCGATACTTCAGGAACTTTACCTGTACCAATCGCCCACACAGGTTCATAAGCAATCATAATATTTTTTAATTCTACATTATTTAATACTTCACTTATTTCTTTTTCAAGTATTTCAAATGTACTTCCATTTTCTTTTTCACTTAATGTTTCTCCAATACAATATATAACATTAAGATTATTTTCTATAGCGTTATTTATCTTATTTATAAAATCTATATTTATTTCATGTTTATATATTCTTCTTTCGCTATGTCCAATAATAACATATGTTGCCCCTAGACTCTTTACTTGACTAGCTTCAATTTCTCCAGTAATAGTTCTATCCGAAAAAGAACTAATATCTTGAACTCCCAACTCATAACCACGCTTATCAAACAATGATAAGTATATAGAAGGTGGACATAAAACCAATTTAACTTTAGTTTCTATATTACCTAAACTATTATTATATTTTATTATTTCATCTTTAAGTAATTTATTTTTAAAATTACAAACTAGATACTTCATTTTATTCCATCCATTCTAATGCCTTTAATGTTCCATCTGCTATATATTCTAATGTTGCTCCACCACCACTAGATATAAAGTCAAAACTATCCTTAAACCCAAACTTAATACATGCTGATGCAGTATCTCCGCCGCCTACAATAACTTTCTTCCCAGAATCCTTTAAAATCTTAAATAAATTACTTGTTCCTTCCATAAATCTTTCATCTTCAAATTTACCACAAGTTCCATTCACAAAAACTATTTCAGATTTATCAATATACTTTTTATATACTTCAATGCTCTTGTTACCAACATCATATATAATACCATCATCAATTGTAAAATCAACCGGCAATACTATTTTACCTTTGTATTCGCCCATCAATTTCTTTAATTCATTTAATATCCCTTCATCACTAGTGGCAATACTATTACCTATATCGGCACCTTTTGCTTTTAAAAATGAGTTAGCAATACCACCACCCACTAGTAAATAATCACATCTTTCAATCAAAGATTTAATAATAGGTAGTTTATCATCAACTTTAGCCCCCCCCATAAATACCGTAAATGGATGTGGAGTATTATGAATTAATATATTTAAATGTTCAAGCTCATCCACGACTAAAAAACCAATGGCATGAGGTAAGAACTTAGCTATACCAGCAGTGGATGCATGAGCTCTATGCATTGATCCAAAAGAATCATTAATATATACTTCACCTAGACTAGCCCAATATTCTGCTAAAGCTAAATCATTTCCACTTTCCTTCTTTTCATAAATATCCATAAATCTAGTATTTTCAAGTAATATTACTTCACCTAACCCACAATTATCAACAATACTTTTTACTTTATCACCAAAACAATTATCTAAAAATTTAACATTTTTACTTAGCAAATTAGCAAGTTCTTTTGCTACTATTTTCAAACTATTCTTAGCTTTATCTTCTTCACTCTTTATTCTTCCAAAATGACTTAATATTACTACCCTACAATTATTTTCTAACAAATAATTTATACTCCTTAAACTTTTCTTAATCTTAGAAGAATCTTTTATGATACCATTTTCCATAGGTACATTGTAATCAACCCTTATTACAACTTTCTTATTTTTTAAATCAATATCTTTTATTGTTTTCATAAACTAATCACCTATTATTATTTTAACACCAATATAGAGCACTATTCAATTTTTAATTATAAACATTTGACAAAAAGATGTAAAAATGATAATATAACTGCCTAAAGAAAGGGGTTTATATGTTAAAAGTTGATATAATAATCTCAAAAAGAAAAGTATATATAAATAATCTTGCTCGTTACTATGAAAATAGTAATATTTTAAGATTGGTTTTTAAAAGTGAAGAAGAATATCTATCTTATATGCAATCATTAACATTAACAAACATTGCCTCATTAGAAAGTGTTGTATCTGAAAAAATAAATAAAGTCTTTACACCTTCAGAATTAAAAAAAGCAATTTTAGAAGCACCCCCTCACTTTGAATTAAAAACAATTGATGACTTACCAACTACTACAATAAAAAACAGAAGAAAAATATATTTAAATTTAACAAAGTTATCATTTAAAGAAACTTTTGCAATTTTAAAAAATTCATTAATACATGAAAATGTTATTTTCTTTGATAAATACAACGAGGGAAAAGAAATGTCATTAAAAAATCTATTAACAATGTATGAACAACTTTTAACTTGCATTAAAAAAGCAAAAGAAAAAGAATATTCGCCAGTGGAAAGTCTTTATTTTGCTTATAACATAGTAAAATCTAGAGTTTTTAAAGATGAAGATAAAAATGAAGATAAATGTAAAAGCAGAAGCCTATCTGAAGTTTTAAAATCAGATAAAATTGTATGTGCGGGTTTTGCAAATTATTTACTTTGTTTATGCGATTTATTAGAAATACCTGCAGAAAAAATCGTGTGGGTTCCTAAGCAAAAAGGAAAAGTTGGACATGAAACAATCGCTGTTTATTTAAATGATTCAAAATATAATATATTAGGGATATTTGCTATTGATCCAACCTGGGATTGCAAAGAAAATCAGAGAGATAAAAAATACAAAAATGACATAACGCACTTTTTAGTACCAATGAATATGGAAAAAGAAGAAAAAGAACAAGAAGAATTAAATACAAACTTAAATTGTTCATACTATGCTTTATTAAAAATATTCGAAGGACCAACAAACAAACTAATTATTGATAATGAAACAGAATTAGCATTTAAAGTAGCAGATAGAATATTTAGCTATTTAGGGCTACCACAAACTGATCAAAATTTACATGAATTATACGAAACCATTAAAGAACTTGGAAAAAGAAATATTTCTACAGAAACTTTAAGACAAATAATAACTGCTGTAGAACCAAAATCCAATGTAGATATGAAAAGAACATTAAAAACAAGTCCTTATGAATTTGCTGAAAAACAAAAAAGAAAACTAACACGCAAAAGATATTTTTTTAATTATTAAAGATCATACAAAAAAAACTCACACGAAGTGAGTATTTTTTAATTTTATACTATTAAACCAAATACACTTAATACAAATATATTTAGAATACCAATTAGAATTACTAATTTAATAGCCCATCTAAACCATGTTGAATATTCAACCTTAGCTAAAGCAAGACCACCCATTATAGCACCACATGTTGGCGAAATTAAATTTACTAAACCATTCGCAGCAACCATAGTCATTATTGTAACTTCAACACTATATCCAAGTTGTGCAGCTATAGGTGCAATAATTGGAGTAGATAAAGTTGCAAGTCCACTTGAAGATGGAACTAAGAACGATAATACAACATGTAATAAATAGTTAAGTGGAACGAATGCAAATTCTGGTAATTTAGACAAAGCATTCGCAGCATTATAAACTATATAATTATCTAAATGAGTTTGCATCATTAGTATACTAGCACCTCTTGCAATAGCAATAACTAGTATAACTCCAACCATATCTGCTGCCCCAGAAACAAATGCATCAACATATCCTTTTTCACCTGTTCCATTAATTATAGCAATAATAATTGATAAAATTAAGAACCATAATGCAGAATCGTAGAAATACCATTCACCTAATGGCGATCCAGTTAAGTATTTACTCCAACCTTCAAATAATGTAACATTAAATTCACCCCAAGGAATAAATCCAATAATCATTACAACGAAAGCTAAAGCAAAAACGATTAATGTTGCTTTTTGTTTTCCAGTTAGTTTAGGTTCTTCTTTATGACTTTCAGCATATTTACCAAATTCTTTTTCAGCATTTTTTTGTTCTCTTAGTGATAAGAAAGTAGAACCTTTATCCTTTTGAACTTTTTTAGCATAATTCATAACAAATATAATTGAAAGTATTAATGAAGTTAGCCATATAAACATCGCAATTAAAATTACAAAACCATTATCAGCAGTAATTTCTTTTGGAAGAGAACTAAGTGCAACACCAGTTGCAAATGGGTTAACTGTAGAACCTAAACAACCTGTTCCAGCACCCAATAATACAATAGCAGAACCAACTAAAGGATCCATTCCTGCAGCCATCATTGTAGCAGCAAGTAAAACATAGAATCCAACAGTTTCTTCTAACATACCATATGTAGTTCCACAAATAGAAAAGATAGTCATTAATATTGGAATTAACCAAATTTCTTTACCCTTCAATTTATGAACTAAAACTTTAATACCTGTTTCTAACGCTCCCGTTTGATTAACAACCGCAAGCATTCCACCAAGTATCATAATGAAAATACCAACATCAACAGCATTTTCAAAACCACTAATCGGAGCCATTAATACTTGAGATAATGTTGCTCCTACTGTACCACTCCCATCAACTAATGTATCACCTACAAATTTAGCGTTTGGAAGTAAATGTGATAATATCCCAAGACCAAATATAAGTATTAGAATAATTGAAAAAGACGATAACATTGTTTTTGCCTTTTTCTTAACATTTGCCATTTATTTTTCCTCCTTTATTACCGTACCTGTTTTTCCTAATATTGCATCCTCTGCTTTTTCTAAAGAACTTATTATTGCAACACGATTAGAATTTTTTACAAAATCCAAGCATGCTTCAACTTTTGGTAACATACTTCCTTTTGCAAATTCTTCTTTTTTGATATAAGTTAATGCTTCATCAACACTTAATTCATCCAAATCAATTTGAAAATCAGTATTATAATGAATTGAAACCTTATCAACAGCAGTTAAGATTAATAACTTATCCGCACCGATTAATTTACCAAGAAGAGATGCTGTTCTATCTTTATCAATAACAGCTTCAACTCCTTTTAAGTTATTCCCATCATTAATAACAGGAATACCTCCACCACCTGCAGCAATTACAAGTGAACTTTGTTGAATTAAGTTCTTTATAGCTTCCGCTTCAACAATATCTATTGGCATCGGAGATGGCACAACTCTTCGATACCCTCGTCCTGAATCTTCTACAAAAGTATAACCTTTTTCTTTTTCTTGTTTTAAAGCCTCTTCCTTACTATAAAACATTCCAATAGGTTTAGTTGGATTAGAAAAAGCACTATCTTTTGCATCCACCAGAACTTGTGTTATTAAAGTTACGCATGATTTAACAATGCCTTCTTTTTTTAATTCATTTTGAATACATTGTTGTAAACCGTAACCAATATAACCTTGACTCATACTCCCACACTCAGGAAATGGCATAAATGGAGTATTAGCCTCTCCTTTAGAAGAATACTCCATTGCCAAAGCTATTTGTCCTACTTGAGGACCATTCCCATGAGTAAGAACAATTTCTTCACCATTTTTTACAAGACTAACAATAATTTTTGCTACACCTTTTAGTAAATTCATTTGTTCTTCTGGATTTTTTCCTAAAGCATTACCACCTAAGGCAATTACTATTTTACTCATTATCTTCCCTCATAGTTGCATAAACTACAGCTTTAATAGTATGCAATCTATTTTCTGCTTGATCAAATACTTTGGATTTAGCTGAATTAAATACCTCATCAGTTACTTCCATTTCTTTTAAACCAAATTTATTATATATATCTTTACCAATTGTTGTATTTAAATCATGGAAAGATGGTAGGCAATGCAAGAATATAGCATCACCTCTTGCATTATTCATAACATCCATATTTACTTGATAATCTTTTAGAAGATTGATTCTTTCATTCCACACTTCATCAGGTTCTCCCATAGACACCCAAACATCAGTATATATTACATCTGCATCGCGTGTTGCATCTATTACATTTTCATTCATAGATATGGAACCGCCATTTTCATGAGCAATTTCCATACACCTATTTACTAATTCTTCATCTGGCCATAAACTCTTTGGACCACATGCTACAAAATGCATACCCATTTTAGCACATACAACCATTAATGAATTAGCTACATTATTTCTAGCATCACCCATAAAAACAAGTTTAATACCTTTTAAATGTCCAAAATTTTCTTCAACTGTTAAGACATCTGCAAGCATTTGTGTTGGATGGAATTCTGTAGTTAAACCATTCCAAACTGGAACGCCAGCATTTTCGGCAAGTTCTTCAACAATTTTTTGATCAAATCCACGATATTCAATACCATCATACATCCTACCAAGAACTTTCGCAGTATCACTAATAGATTCTTTTTTACCCATTTGTGAAGCTCCGGGGTCAAGGTAAGTAACACCCATACCTAAATCCATTCCAGCAACTTCAAATGCACATCTAGTTCTAGTTGAAGTCTTTTCAAATAACAACACAATATTTTTACCTTTTAAATATTTATGTTCTATGCCATTTCTTTTTTTATCTTTTAATTCTTTAGATAAATCTAATAAATATCTAATTTCTTCTGGTGTATAATCAAGTAATGTCAAGAAATTTCTTCCTCTTAAATCAGGTTGCTTTCTTAAATCAACTTTAATAAAATCTTCTATTCTTAAAAGAGGTATCTCTTCATCTTTTTTTGGATCTAATTCTTCAATGTCTTCACGAATTAAAGGCATACTCATACATCTAGGACCACCTCTACCACGAGATAATTCAGCACTACTAACTTCAATTACATGGATACCATGTTCTCTTAGAATATTATTAGTAATATTATTTCTATCATAAACAACAACCACTCCAGGAGCAATACATAATGTATTAGTTCCATCATTCCATTGTTCTCTTTCTGAAGAAATCTTTTCTCCACCAGCACATGGAATTAAAGTTATTTCTCTACCTAAATATTTTTCCAAAATAGTTTCTAAAGAACCATTTACTTCAACAACATTTAAATCTTCATCAGAATCTGGAATATCACCTTCAGTTATTTCAAAAACTTGTAATGTATCCATAATACCTGGATGATATGTAAATTTATCATAATCAATTTGAGTAAATACTGTATCTAAATGCATGAAAGCACGAGATTCAGGTATATTAAATGCTAAAATTGTATCAATTTTACAATTTGGATCTTTAAAACAATTCTTAGCAAGCTCATCAATCGCTGCAGCTTCAGTTCTTTGCGAAATACCAACAGCAAGTGTATGACTATTTAAATTAAGTACATCCCCACCTTCAATATGATATGGTAAATATCTATCATAATATTTATATAACTTATCTTTAAAATCAGGATGATAATTAAATATATATTCAGCATAAATTGTTTCTCTATTTCTTGTAACTGAATACATTTTATTTAAAATGACACCATTACCAGCACTTGCAAATGGGTCTCTAGTAAAATAAAGATTTGGCATAGGATCTGCTAAAAACTCAGATTCTTCACTAACTAAATCCACTAAAGATTTCTCAACTTCTCTTTTAGCTCTACTTATTTCTTCAATCTTTATACCTTCCATAGTTTTTAATACAAGTTCTTTTTTATTGTTAAAACTCTTTAAATAATCAAAAACTAAATTTTTATATTTTGGCGTAGTAATACCAGCCTCATAGATAAATTGCCTAATAAATTTATCTTCAATTTCACCACTTATTTCAAGTACACTTGCCATTAAATCTTCTAAATAAACAACTTCAATACCATTTTCTTTTAAGACTCTAGCAAACTCATCATGTTCTGCTTGAGCATCAGGCAAAAATGGAATATCATCAAATAATAATCTACTTAATGAATCTGGTGTTAAATTCAAAAGTTCATTTCCAGGTCTATGCAAAAGCACTTTTTTAAGTGGACCAATTTCACTTCTTACATTAATTGCATTCATCAAAATCCTCTCCTTATTCTCTACTAAATTATAACAAACTTCATATTTAATTGCAATTTTATTTTTTAACTTTTTGTAAAAATGCTTTTATTCTATCATTTTTATTATTAAAAAACTCTTTATTACTTCCATCAAATATTATTTTTCCGTTTTCTAAAAACAATATTCTATTAGCAATACTTTTAACAAAACTTATTTCATGAGAAACTATAATCATTGTTTTATTTTCACTAGCAACCATTTTAATTAAATCCAGTACTTCACCAATCATCTCTGGATCAAGTGCACTCGTAGGTTCATCAAATAAAATGATATCTGGATCCATCATTAGGGTTCTAATAATAGCAACTCTTTGCTTTTGCCCTCCGGATAAACTTGATGGATAGCTTAATGCTTTATCTTTTAAACCGATTTTCTCTAAAAGCATTATGGCTTTTCTTTTTGCACTACCTTCTCCCATAACTTTAAGTTTTACCGGTGCCAGCATCAAATTATCCAAAACTCTTAGATGATTAAACAAATTAAATTGTTGAAAAACCATTCCTATTTTTTCACGTACTAAAGATAAATTTGTTTTTTTATCTACTAAGTTAGTACCTTCAAAAACTATTTTACCACTACTTGGTGTCTCTATCATATTTAGGCATCTAAGCAAAGTACTCTTGCCACTTCCAGAAGGTCCCACAATTGCTATAATATCTCCAGTATTAACATCAAAACTTATATCTTTTAAAACTGTATTTTTTCCAAAACTTTTTTTCAAATTTTTAACACTTAGCATCTAACTTTACCTCCATTTTATTAACTAATTTAGTTAATCCTAGAGTAATAACTAAATATATTAATGCAATAATTATTAAAGGAAAGAAATAATCATAGGTCCTAGATGCAATAATATCACTTGCTTTTGTAAGTTCCATAATACCTATATAAGCTCCTGCCGATGTTTCTTTAATTAATGTAATAAACTCATTTCCTAAAGCTGGCATAACATTTCTAATTCCTTGAGGCATTATGATGTATCTCATAACTTTTCTATAACTAAGACCTAAAGATAATCCAGCTTCCATTTGACCTTTATCAATCGAATTAATACCAGACCTAATAATTTCAGATACATATGCTCCAGAATTAAGCCCAAAAGCAACTATACCCACAATAACTATACTAATATCAACAGACTTAAATATAACATAATAAATTATCATTAATTGTAACAATACTGGTGTTCCTCTTATAACATTTACATACCATGTAACTACTTTATTTAATATCTTTAATTTACCATTTGTATCATGATTATGTCTTATTATTGCTATTAAAATACCAATAAAAACACCAATTAAACAAGCAAATAAGGCAATAATTAAAGTATTAAATAATCCTTCAAAAATATATTTATATCTTCCATCATAAATAATGCTTTCATAAAAACTATTATAAATATCTTTAAACATATGAACCTCTATTTTTCTGTATGTTTTATAATAAAACTATTTATTTTACCTTCATCTTTTAACTTTTGTAAAACAGTATTTATTGCACCTAATAATTCTTTATTTCCTTTTTTAACAATCATTCCATAAGAATCATTAGTTAAAGCCCCATCAAGAATTTTAATTCCATTATTAGTTGATACAATTTCCTTCGCAGGAAGCTCATCCATAACAACACAATCAACTTTACCTGCCTTTAAATCTTCAATTGCTGCTAAATACTTCTTTTGTCTTACAATACTTGCATTCTTAAAATTATCTGTAACATATGTATCTGCAATACTTCCAAGTTGAACAGCTATTTTTTTATTACTTATGCTATTTACATTATTAATGTTACTATTATTACTTACAATAACTACTTGTTTACTTACAGAATAATTAATAGAAAAATCCACATTCTTAGCTCTATCTTCACTATAACTAATGCCAGCAGCACCAAAATCAGCTTTACCTGTTTTTACTTCATTAATTATTGAATCAAAAGCAATATCTTTTACTACTAAAGTTTTACCTAAATATTTAGCAATTTCTTTTGCTATATCTACATCTACTCCTACAACTTCACCACCATCATAATATTCATATGGAGCAAATCCAGCTTCTGTAACCATTATAAGTTCATTCGTATTTTTCTTACACCCCCCAAGAGCAATTAATGTTATTAATATTATTATAACTTTTTTCATATCACACCTCTATCTTAATATTTATTATAGCATTTATTTTTTCTAATTAAAAGAAAAAAGACCTCATTTAGCGAAAAAAAGCAAATTTTTTTCGCTAAAGAAATTTAATATAATACCTCTCTTTGACAGTTGAAGATAGGATAGAAAATTACATAATACAATAACTATATATATAAAAAACTACAACAAAAAAATAAAAACAGTTAAGCTTTTATTATAAAATATAAAAGTTTGCATTTTTTTACTGAAAAAAGAAAAAAACACTGAATTTGGCAAACAATTTCACTCATTTTTTGCTATAATATATTTAGTAACGGGAGATGAGTTTAAAAATGACTTTTACTGAAGCCATAATAGAAAGAATTAATGAGCTTTGTAAGTTGAATCATATAACTACAAATAAGTTGTCTGAGCTTTCCACTGTTCCAGCAACAACTCTTTATGCGTTGCTTTATGATAAAGTAGAAAACCCAAGTTCTAAAAACATTTATAAATTTTGTAAAGTTTTTGGAATAACAATGAAAGAGTTTTATGACACTGAAATATTCAATAAAATGGATTTTATAGAATAAATAAAGCTTGGCGACAATCACTTTGATTGTTTTTTTATTAAAAAAGTAGCAATAAAAATATAGTTAAATCTTTTTTTGATACTTATTAAAATTTGTTTAGTTTATAATCTCTGATATGTATAAGAATTGTTAATTGTACCATTTACTTAACAAAAAAAAGAAATCTAATTAACTAGATTCCTTATCTCATAGAAAAACTGTTATTTATAGTTAATATACTATACATAAAAAGAACATCTTGATTATTAAATACTATATAATTATTCAAAATTCTTGAAGAAACATATCTAATATCAATAACAGTAATCTTCTTATAACCCTCCATTAATAAAGGAATTAAACTACTGCCATAAGAATCACGAAAAACAATTAACTCTCTATTACTATTTGAAGTAGGATTAACAATATCTATAATCGAAGATGCTCCTGATAAATATATATCATATTTATCTAATGATTTTAGTTTGTCAAAATCATATATTTTTGTATATTGTTTAGTTTCATAATTATACACACTACTATGATCAATTGATGGATTAGATATTGTTTTTATAGTATCAATATCTTTGGTTACTGATAATCTACCAGCATAACTACCTTTAAAAGTAGTAACTGTATTTACAACATTATTATTAGTTATATCAAAATTCATTTGATTAGCAATAGTATTTGCAACATCAAATAAATCTTCTTGTTTCCAATGAGTATCGGTCTTATAATAATTATCAAGAGTTAATTTATCAAATATATTTATATAATTAAGATTTGTTAAATTATTTTTCATTATATCTTGTAATTTATTATAATCAAGTTTTAAATTACCTTTATTAACAAAGTAATTTTTATCAGGAATAATAGTATAATATATATTACTATTATTATTTAAATATGTATTTTTTATATAATTAATCTTATTTGTTAAATTATTAATAGAATTAGTATTTAAAGGAAATATTTCTTCAACAATATAATCATCATACATATATAAATTATTATATTCACCTTTAGTAGATAATTCTATATCTATTTTAATTTTTCTAAAAGTATCTCTTTTAATAAATTGATCCGTAACATAGGAATCAAAGCTCTTAAAATAAGTACCATCAAACAAGCTTTTAGTAGTTAATTCTGGCATAGTAGCAAGTTTTCTTCTCTCTGCTATAGAAATATCAGTATCTTTTTTTATAACATTAATCAAAAATAATGAAATTATAGTAAAAAGAAATACTAAAGTTACAACTATATCTTTAATTTTATCGTTCATGTATAACCTCCTTAAAATCTAAAATATAAAAATGGATTATATGAATTATCTATCAAATAAGAAGTAACAACAAATAATATCATAACTATAAAAATTGGTTCTAAAATATTAATTATGTTATTTACATATCTATTTTTTCTTAATTTATCTATTAATGTTTTGATTAATGGAGTAGCCCCCAAAAAAGCAATAATTAATAATGGTAAATAACACTTTAAGTAATGAAGTGTATAATCATTAATAAAAACTTCTCCATTCATTCCAAATAACCCTTTAATATTAGTTAAAGCTACTGACATATTATCGGCATTAAAAATAATAAATAATATCATAACAATAAATAATACATATATTCTTCTTATAAAAGACGGTAATTTTTCCATAAATTTATTAAGGAATATTTTTTCAATTATAAGAATAATTCCAAACAATAATCCCCAGATTAAAAAAGTCCAATTAGCACCATGCCATATTCCAGTCAATAACCATACTATTAAAATATTTCTTATTTGTTTATATTTACCATCTCTATTGCCTCCAAGTGGAATATAAACATAATCTTTAAACCATGTACCAAGAGAAATGTGCCATCTTCTCCAAAACTCAGTTATACTTTTTGATATATATGGGTAATTAAAGTTTTCGGGGAAATTAAATCCAAATATTCTTCCAAGACCAATAGCCATATCACTATAAGCTGAAAAATCAAAATACAACTGTAGCATATAACTTATACCAAATATCCAATAAAATATTACGGTTGTTTCATTTAGAGCAAAAGCTTTAGTGCAAAGTTCTCCCAAAGCATTAGCTATCAATACTTTTTTAGCAAGTCCAATAGAAAATCTTCTAATACCATATGCAAAATTATTAAAACTATGTACTCTATCGTCTAATTCTTTTTCTACTGTCTGATATCTAACAATAGGTCCTGCGACTAACTGTGGAAATAAAGATACATAAGTGGCTAAATTTATAAGGTTTTTTTGAACTTTAACTTTTCCATTATATACATCAATAACATAACTTATAATTTGAAATGTATAAAATGATATTCCTATTGGTAATGCAATATTTAATAATTTAATATTAGCATTAGATATATCATTAATTGTTTGTATAATAAAATCAGTATATTTAAATATTATTAATAAAAATACATGTATAAATAAAGTTGTTATTAATATATTTTTACTTTGATTTTTATATTTATCAATTAAAATAGCTCCTATATAAGCAATAATAATTTCTGCAATCATTAAAAAAACATATTTAGGTTCTCCGTAAAGATAAAATAATAAAGATGCAATTAATAAAATAATATTTTTATATTTTTTGGGTGTTATAAAATATATAATTATTAATGCTGGTAAAAAATAATATAAAAAACTAATACTAGTAAATAACATTTTACCCTCCTTTAAAAAGGCACCTTAAAAGGTGCTTCATTATTCTTCTGCTGGCATTTCTGATGGAAGTTCTATATTTTCTTCGTTATTTGATTTTTCTAATTCTTTTCCAATATTATTATTTACATATTTCTTAAAATCATTATATACTGCTTTAGCAACATCTTTATCAGCCATTATAGAGAATATTACATTACCACTATTAGTAATATATAATTGTTCTGCAGAAACACAAATCCAACGTCTCATATCAATATTATCTAACATCTCTTGTTTAATTTTTTCTACATCAGCATTATCTTTAACCTTAACAATAGCCACTGAATAAGCTTGTGATGTTATCAATGGTTCTGATACAACAATTGATTCGATACCATCATTTGTTTTTAAACCAGTATAACTAGTAACTTCATCAATATTCTTTATATCTACTTTCATAGTTTCAAGTTCGGGTAAAACATTTTTGTTATTTTTATTTATAGTATTAATAATGTCATTAATGTCTTTTGGTGTTTCAACACTACCTTTGTTTCCACTACCTGATACTAGTATGAATATTACAAATGAGATAACTGCTAATAATATCAAACCTATTATAAAAATATTTTGTTTTTTCATTTCCATCTCCTTCCAATATTTAAATTATATCATATTTTTACTGAATTTGGTAGAAAAATAATTGCATTTTACAAAATTTTAATTTTAACTATTTAAAAAGTAAACCATTTCTGATTTACTTTGATAAATTATAAATATTTATTACTATTTTGTATCAATTAATAATTCTTTTGGGCTCTTCTTTAAATTGCTTGATGAAGAAATTAGTAAAGAAATTATAAGAACTATTGACATAAATAAAATTACATATATCATTAATTTTGGAGATATATTAATTTCTAAACTTGTTAGTGTTTTATTAAATCCATCTACTTCAGCTCCACCTCCAAGTTGGCTAGATGCTGACTGTTTAGCAATTTGTTTTGCTATAGTACCAGTGACTTTACTTAATATGTTATTTCCAATAATACTTGCTGTATAAACAGCTAGAAAGTATGATCCTATAAATGCTGGGATTGATATAAATACTAGTTCAATAACAAATTGTCCGAATATTTTAGTTTTTGAAATTCCTAGTGAAAGTAAAATTGCAATTTCTTTTTTTCTAGCATTCATCCATAAAAACAATAGTAATGAAACTGTAACACCTGCAAATAATAATGATCCTGCAAATAATTTATTAGCTATTTTATATATACCTGATATTGATTGTTGTAGTGCTGGGTAATTATTTGAACTTTTAATCAAATTATATTGTTGCCAATCTATATCGAGTTTTTCAATATTTTTAATAACTTTATCTAAATTTTTATCACCTTTTACAAAAAATGTTGCATCTTGATATACTGCAGTATCCTCTGTATTTCCATATACTTTTGCAGCCGTATCTAAATCAGTTATCAAAGTATTTTCGTAAAGTTCTTGAGCTACAGTAACACCACCTTCATTATGACCATCAAAAAGACCTTTTATCTCAACTTCAACTTTTTCATTTGCTCCTTTTTCATTATCGGCATCAAATAAATTAGATTTTATTTTTATTTTATCTCCAATTTTTAAATTATTTTTTTCTGCTAGGTCTTTATGCATTAAAATCTTGTTTTTATCATTTTCATTTAAGTGTTCACCACTAGATAATTTGTAAGCTCCTGAGATAAACTTATTTTCTTTTGATGAATCATTAACTCCTGTTAACATAACTGCTCTTTTAAAGTTTTTGGCTCTTTCTGGTGATTGTCCTGAAAGTGTTTTTTGAGTTTCTATTATATCGTTATCTACTAAATCAGCAACACTATTAATTCTTTTTACATATGAATCAATGTCTTTGGATTCGGCTATTTTTTTAATATCTTGTCCTTTTATGTTGCCACCACCTCTTGGTGTTCCAAAATTAACTCTTCGGTTTATTTCCATAGAGAAACTATTTGTTATATTTCCAAAAGTTTCTTTTGAAGCTCTGTTCGTAGCATCTTTGATCGATAAACTAATAAGACAAAGCGTTGACATAGCTGTTATAACTAACATTATAATTATTGATTTTAGACTTTTTCTAGTTACATATGCAAATGCATTTTTAATCATTATTGTACCTCCTAATTATTTTTATTTATTTTCTTAAGTTTTCTATCTCTTAATTCTAAAATAATGTCAGCAGAATTTGCAACTTCTTTACTATGTGTTACCACGATTACACACTTATTTCTTTCTTTTGCTAACTTTTTAAGTATTTCAATTATTTCACCAGCAGTATCAACATCTAAGTTTCCAGTAGGTTCATCTGCTAAAATTATTGGGGCTTCTGAAACTAATGCTCTTGCAATCGCCACTCTTTGTTGTTGTCCTCCTGATAACTTCATTACATTTCTATTTATTTGACTTTTATCAAGCCCTAATTCAAATAAGATTGTTTCAGATGCATTTCTATTTACTAATCTAACATTTTCTAAAGGCGTTAAATAATCAATTAAATTATAGTTTTGAAAAACTAACGATATGTTATTTTTTCTATGATTACTATAACCATCTTTCTCTATATCATTTCCTTTAAATAAGATTTGACCTTTTTGTGGTTTATCTAAACCTGCTAATAGCGAAAGTAATGTTGACTTTCCTGCCCCTGATTTTCCTATTATTGCATAAAATTTTCCAATTTCAAATTTTTGATTTACTGAAGATAATACTAACTCATTTGAATTTGAATAATTATATGTTACATTTTTTATTTCTAATATATCCATTTTTAATCTCCTAACTTATTTTTGACAATATTTCTTTTGGTTTTTTTATTAATATCATTAAACTTGCAATAATAACTGATAGAACAATAATTCCAATTAATATTCCGTAACTTTGTAGAAATGTTATAAGATTTGAAATTAAATTATTGTTTTTAAGTAAGCTATCAACCATTATTGTTGAACCATCAGAATTCATAAATCCACCGACTATAATATTTAATATTACATTTCCTATAAACAATGATAATACAAAAGATGGTAGTGATATAAATAATAATTCAAGTATAAATTGAGTTACAATTTTTATTTTACTTATACCAATTGATAATAATATTCCAATTTCATATATTCTTTCTCTTAACCATAGTATTAATATTAATGACAAAACTGTTATTCCACCTATCATAATTGAATATGTCATGATCTTAATAATATGTTTTATTCCATCTATAGACTCTAGTGTTTCTTCGAATACATGGTTATCACTTGAAACAATATATTGTGACCAATCAATTTTAATTTTTTTAATTTTATTTAGTGCAACCTTTGTATTTTCTGAACTATCTGAAAATATTGCAAGTTTATTAACAATTTTGTTATTTTCAGGTTTATTTAATGCTTTTTGACTTGATTCATAATCAATAAATATCATATTTTCACTAAAGTCTGATGATAAGCCAGTATATTTTTCTTGTTTTTTACCTGTGAATATTCCAATTATCTCAAACTCATATTCTAATTTCTTTTCACTATTATTAATATCAATTAATTCAAGTTTGATTTTATCATTAAGTTTTAGGTTATTTTTTTCAGCAAGTTCCCTATGAATAATAATTTTTCCTCTATCATTATTATTAATATGTCTGCCTTTTATAATAGTGAAAATACCACTACTAAATAAATTATTCTTTTCACTATTATTAGTAGCTTCTACTGAAAGCATATTTTTGAACTCATCTGATAAATCATCTCGTTCTACTAATTGTGTTCCATCTACAACTTTAATGTTTGTAGTTCTAGCAAGTCCATCATAATTAGTGATAATTTCTTTTATTTCTTTTATATTATCTAATTCTTTAAACTGATTAGTTTCAAAAGTATCACCATTATTTTTAGTTATTGATAATGATGTATTTGAAATTTTGTATAAGTTTTTTTCTAAATCATTTGTTGATTTTGTTATATTCAAACATGAATATAAACAAGAGAGAACTACTGTTAAAATAATAAATACTATAATTGTTCTATTTCTTTTTCTTAAAATATATGCTATAGCATTTTTTAGCATTTTATCAACCTCCTATCTTCAGATTTTTTGCTAAAAAAAAGATATGACAAAGCTTTATTTATAATATCAGCCATATCTTTTATTTTTTGCTTAAAAATATAAACAACCCAAGTAATTATATTATTTTTTAGGGTTTTTGTCAATTAATCTAGCAAATTTTTCTGCCGAAATCGGTAAATAATTATAATAAAAATAAATTATTTATGATTTGCTTTTTTGATAACTCTTTTTATAAGTATTTGATATTTCTTTATTTGTGAAAACTTTAAATGTTACCTCTTGAACTAATTTAGTATATATCATTTCGACATTCAAATAATTTCCAACTAAATATTCAACTAACAAATCGTATAATTTTTCAATTTCCTTATATATATTTCTTGGAACAGAAACACATTAACTAATAAACAGATTCTCCAAAATATTAAGTAATACCAAACAACCTTCATCTACATCGTATTTTTTATGAATTATCAATTTTATCACCTCTAGTGTGATGTTAACTCTTAACAAAAATTATTCTAAGTTATATTTAAAAAAGCAATAATATTTTTTACATAAAAAAACGATTTTTCCTTTATTTTATAAGGAAAAATCGGTATTTTCTTGGCAGGGGCAGAGAGAATCGAACTCCCATCAAAAGTTTTGGAGACTCCTATGCTACCATTATACCATGCCCCTATATTCTTTGGAAACAAATAGATTATAACATAATAAAAATAAAATTACTAGCATTTTTTACAAATATGTGCTTAAATATACTTATGGAAAAAATTTTTTTAAGAAAAACATATAAAGAAAAAAGAGATAATATCAAAAATAAAGATATTAAAGATAATAAAATATACAAACAAATTATTAACAATCAAAATGTATTATCAGCAAAAATCATCTTAATTTATATCTCTATAAAAAGTGAAGTTGATACATCAGAAATAATCAAACATTTTATAAACTCTAAAAAAATAGCTATACCCAAAATAATAAATGATAATATGAAATTTTGTTACATAAAAAGTTTAAATGAATTAATACCAGGAAAATATAATATACCAGAACCTATAAATAATAATTATGTTAATGATTTTGATAGCACAATATGTATAGTTCCGGGTATATGTTATGATAAAGAAAATTTTCGAGTAGGTTACGGAAAAGGCTATTATGATAAATTTTTAAGTAAGCATAAAATTAAAACTATTGGTTTGTGTTACAAAGAATGTCTTGTAGAAAAAATTGATACTGACAAATTTGATTATAAAATTGATGAGGTAATAACAGATTAATTATAAAAACATACACTATATTAAGGTGATATTATGCTTTTTAATTATACAAATCGAGAACTCGATTTACTTGCAAGAATTATGCGTGCAGAAGCACTTGGTGAAGGTAACCTTGGAATGTTAATGGTAGGAAATGTTGTAGCCAATAGAGTTTTAGCAGATTGTTTAACTTTTAAAAATGTCGATAGTATTTATGATGCAATTTACCAACCTAATCAATTCACCGGAGTAAATTCTTCACTATTTAACGCAACAGCCACAACTTTAGAAAAACAATTAGCACAAAGAATAGTACGTGGAGAATACTATCATCCAGCCACTAATGCCTTATGGTTTTATTCACCCACTAAAGGAGCACCTTGTAAACAAACTTGGTACAATCAAGATCTAGCAGGAAGGTATAAAAGCCATTGTTTTTATGTTCCAGATTCAGGAATATGTACAAAAATCCATTAATCTTGGCATAATTTAACAAATAATGTATAATAATGAATAAGGAGCGATTTCTATGTTTTATTCTTATTGTATATTATTTTTTATTTTCTCATTTCTAGGTTGGGTAATGGAAGTAACATTAACACTCATTACAGACAAAAAATTTGTAAATCGAGGATTTTTACTTGGACCTTGTTGTCCAATATATGGATGCGGATGTCTTTTACTAAATTTATTATTACAAAACTATGTGAATAACATTATAGTATTATTTATTTTAACAATGTTTACATGTTCATTACTTGAATATATAACAAGTTTTTTAATGGAAAAAATATTTAAACTTAGATGGTGGGATTATTCTCAAATGAGATTTAATATAAATGGAAGAATTTGTTTAGAAACAATGACACCATTTTCTATACTCGGCGTACTTGCTATAAAATATGCAACACCATTTTTTATAACAAACATTAACAAATTATCAGAAAAAACAATTTTAATTATATCCATTATTTTAATAACTTTATTTATTATTGATGTTATTATTTCATTAATAATTGTATTTAAATTAAAATTCGTATCTAAAAACATTAAAAAGGATTCAACACTAGATATTAAAAATGCTATAAAGAAATTCATAAAAAATGATTTCTATGTTTATGAAAGAATAATAGAATCATTTCCAAATCTTACAAAAAGCCTAAAAGAAAAAGCTTTGAAACTAAAAAAGAAACCCAAAATTACAAAATAATTTTGGGTTATTTTAATTCTCCAATAATACTAACAAAAAATTCTTTGTTCCACATATCTAAAGAATGAACATCTTTTATATCTCTTAATATTATATTATTTTGATTAGAATATTCAGTTAATTTTTGTTTAGTAATTTTTGAAGTAATTATCATATTTTAACCTGTAAATACCATTTGGCAAAAACAATGATTATTACAAAAAAACTACTGTTATGGTAACAATAGTTTTTGTCCTATACTTAATGTATTAGATGTAATATTATTTAATTTTTTTAAAGCATCAACAGTAGTTCCATATTCACGTGCTATACTATACAAGCTATCGCCTTTTTTAACTGTATATACTACATTATCTTTTGGGGTATCACCACTTGGCAACTTAAGCACTTGACCTATACTTAAATTATTTGATGTTAAATTGTTAATATCTTTTAACTTATCAACAGTGGTACCATAAGTTCTAGCAATACTATATAAATTATCACCCTTTTTAACAGTATATGTATTTTCTTTTATATTTTCTTCCCCAGGTATTTTTAGTATTTGACCAATCGCAAGTGAATCAGTTGTAATATTATTTAATGACTTTAAGTTATCCACAGTAGTATTAAATTTTCTAGCTATACTATATAAAGTATCTCCTTTTTGAACTGCATATTCATCGCTTTCTTTTTCAGGAACTTTACCAGGAATTATTAAATTTTGACCTATACTTAATAAATTACTTGATAAGTTATTTGCTTCTTTTAATTCAGAAACAGATACCCCAAACTTTTTTGAAATACTCCATAAACTATCCCCACTTTTAACAGTATAGTAATTTGAATCCAATGGAGCAACATATTTACCCCCGGCATATTCCACAATTGCTTTAGTTACAGCTTCAGCCAAGTTTTCCCAATTGTTTTTAAGTTGTGAAACATCATCACCATCAGAATCGGCAAATCCATATTCCACAATAACTGTTTCATTATTCGGAGTATCACGCATTATATAGTAATAATCTTTCGCTGGGTTACTCGGAAGTCTTCTTTGATAATATTTTCTAACATTTTGACCAGCATTTTCAAACTCTTTAGCAATTTTCTTAGCAAAAGTATCATTATTCCTCAAAGCATATATTACTTCTGCTCCATCACCACCTCGGTCAGTTTACAGTTGTATAAAATTGGGCAAAAAATAATCAATCGTATTTATAATCGTCATTATAAATTAGGTTGAATTTATATGTTATTTCAATACTTCTATCTTTATCTATTTCTATTCTATCAATTAATGCAAACATTAAATCTCTAGTTGGATTTTTTAAATCTAATAACTCTTTTATTTTTTCTTTATAGTCAGAAACTTTTTCAATCTGATCATTTGATTTATTTCTTTTAGATTGTAATTCTTTTATTTTATTAGTGAACATAACTATTTTGTTATCTTGTTCTTTTATCAACTCATTAAATGTATCTTCATCAATTTTACTATCCATCCGTTTATCCATAAACAAACTAATTTTTTGAACACATTTATCTCTTTCCTTAATTAAGTTTAAAATATCGTTATTCTTTTCTTTCTCTATTTGTCTTCCTTTTTCTATAAGTATCTGATTAATTTCATCTATTGACATATCAATTACATACGGTTTTAATGTTGCTTTTATATGTTTCAATAATGACTTTTCTAGTTCATCATATGGCATAAAATGGGATACACACCTCTTCTTTTTAGGATCTCTAATATATCTATTACAATTAACATACCAATAATTTATTTTCTTTCTATGACTTAAACTCAAATAATTGCCGCACTCTTTACAAAAAAGCAAGTTCTCAAATAGTCTTTTTTCTCTAGCAGTTCTTGTTGTAGGTATTACAAATCTATTATTTTGTATGGATTCAAATGTTGCTTTATCAACTAATGGTTCGTGAGTGTTTTCAACTATAATCCATAAACTTTTATCAAGATTCATTTTCTTTTTACTTTTATAATTTACTTTGGTTTGAGTATTTTGAACCATGTCACCAATATACATCCTATTTGTAAGTATTTTCTTAATGGATGTAGAACTCCATTCAATTAATCTTCTATCATTACTACTCAAATTTATTTTCTTATAAGCACTTGGCGTTAGTATACCTCTTTCATTCAATAATGAAACAATATCAGCAATGCTCATCCCAGATTCAAAAGCTTTAAAAATGTCTTTAACAATTGGAGCTGTATCTGGATTTGGTATTAAATGTCCTTTATCTTCCGGATCCCGCATATATCCATAACATGGAACACTTCCAATATATTTTCCTTGTACCTTTTTTGAATGTAATACATCCCTTATTTTATTTGAATTCTGTTTACTATAATAATCATTACACGCAATTATAAAAGTTGAAGAATCATTACTTGCTTGTACTTTAGCACTGTCATAACTTTCCATAATTGAAATAAATCTCACTCTGTTTTCTGGAAAAAAACTTTCCATAAAATATCCAGTATTTACATGATCTCTACCAAGCCTTGATAAATCTTTTACTATTACTAAATTAATTTTTTTATTTCCAATATCTTTTATCATTTTTTGAAATGCTGGCCTATCAAAATTAGTACCTGAATATCCATCATCAACATATTCTTCAGTAAAAGTAAATCCATTAGTATCAACATAATTCATTAATATATCCCGTTGATTTCTAACACTTTCACTATCTGATTCATATTTTTTATCTCTATCTTCTTGAGATAGTCTTATATAAATTCCTGCTTTATATTCCCTATTATCCAGTAAATTTTTATACATCTTATCTCCTTTCTTAATTTACTAGACTCCTCTAAGACAATTCGATGTCAACATCATTTATAAAAAAATGCAAATCATCTAAAAAGAATCTAGTTATTTACGATTTTCTTGTTTAAATAATTAACCAAAATTTTATTAATACTTTTACTACTGTTGCATTTATCTTTTAAATATTTATACCGTTTATTTTTTTGCATAAAAAACATACCTCCTATTTAAAAGGTATGTTTTAAAATTAATTTAATGAAATTACTTATGAAAATTATTCTCCAAAAAATCTATTAAACGGTCTGCATCTGTTATATCGTTTCTAAATAAAATATCAATAATATCTGCGCCAGAAATAATTGCAATTGGATGATTATCTTCTATAATCTCTTCATATGCTTGTTTAGCGACATAAGATGTGGTAACAAAAACACCAAATTCTCTATATTTAATTCTAGAAATCAATCGAGATGTTTCTTTAACACCTACAGAATTAGAAATACTATAACACTTGGCTTCCAAAGCAAAGGTTGTCTTTAACCCTAATGATAAATTATTTAGGATCTTATACTCTCCTATCCCATCACGACCACCGTCTTTTGTAGATCTAGTATTTTGGCAATTTATAATATTTGTGTCAGATAAAGTTGTTATTAAAATAGCAAATTCTTCAAACAAATATGGGTTATCGTTAAAATAGTCAATGATTATATTTAACATGTTTATTTTATACTTAGTTGTGGGCAATTGTTCTTTTCTATCTCTTATTTGTTTTTCTACATTAACCGTTAGTGGGGTATAAGTTCCAGCAGAAATATACTTTTTCCAAGAAATTGGAGCATATTGGCTTTCATAACCCTTGCCATTTTTTAAATCCTCTAACCATCTCAAATCTATTGAAGAAGAAATGGGATTATTTATACTACCACTATCAGTATTTAAAACTGTAAAAATAGCTTTATAATTTTGAAAGCGACCACCTTCTCTTCTTTTGGCCCAAAGTGCTGTAAGCCATTCTCTAGAATCTATCGCTTTATATCCAGGAACTAATAAACCAGAAAATTTTGTATCGCCTGAATCTGTTTTTTCAAAAAGAAAAAATGGTGGAATTTTAATTCTATCGCACAATTTGTCAGACATAGCATAATTAAATGATTCGCGTAAAATAATATTCCCGCCTAAATTCGTATTATGCAATTCTCTTCCAGCTGTCTGATTATCTCCATAATATATATACATTCCAATTTCTTCATCTAATATGTCTTGCCAATAAATATCCTCTTTTGTAGAATATAATACAACATATTTTACATCAAAATTATTTTTCCATTGACCTATTGGCCTAAAACCGCCACTATTTTTTACCTTCATTATTTTTGAAATGACTTCGCAACTTTTATTAATATATGGTTTTTTATTTTCATATATAGCATCAATAATTAATGATGAAACATTTCCGTTAACAATTTCCTCAAAACTATTAATCATTTTTTAACGCCTCATTTATAAATCCACTAATTTCATCTTCTGTTAATGATTTTATATTAGACAAGTCTATATCATATTCTGTTCGATATACTCCCTCAGGTTCTTTCATTTCAAATTTAGGTATAGAACAAACTTTATACATCTTAATATTATCACATGCATAGTTTAATTCAAATTTTTCGGCTTCCTCCTCATCAATTTTGCGAAGCAGCTTTTCGTACTCTACTATTTTATTATAATTATTACTAAATAAAGGTTTTATTTTTTCAAACAGGTCAAAAACTGTCAATCCGTTATCGTCTTTTCGGATCATAACAGATGATAAAAGCACATTATTATTAGTAAATACTTGTTCATGATTAACACGATGAATTCTAGCAGAATTTGATGTGGTCTTTACTTCTAACTTTGTCTGATCACTTAACGAAAAATCATATTTTAAGTAAAAATCATTATGCCAATATGACGAAATATCTGTTTTGAATTTACTAATTAGGTAATAAATAGTAAATAGTTCTCCCCACACCCCTTTTTCATAATCAACATTTTTTGTAGATGCTATTTGAAACAATTCAATCAAATTTCTCATTAAATTTAACATTTCACTATTAGTATCATCCTTTAAATAACACATACATAATCTCACAAATGTTTCAATATTTTCTTTTTCTTTATTACTACAAACAATAACATTAAAATAATCTGTTAATATTTCTTTTTCTAATTTTATTGTAACTTTAATATTTTGAAATAGTTCCAAGTAATTTGTCTTAATTTTAGTAGTTTCTAATTTTTCATGTATCCTTTTTAAGCATATTATATTTTTGTTCTTATCAACACCGAAAAATATTTCATTATCAAATTCTTGGACAAAATATCCATCACCATCATAACTAGTTTTCAGAAAATTAATAATATCGTTAATCATTTCCTAACCTCCCTATAATTCTTTTTGCATTAGTTACGGGAGCATAAAATGCCAACATCGGAACCATAATGTCATTATTATTTTTAGGATGAACTAAATGTATTTGTAATTGTTTTTTATCTAAGCAAATATATCTATCGCCTGGGTAGTATAACGGATCGCTTTCGTATCTATTCTGAGAATGGCCTTGCATAAGATTTGATGTAATCAAATTATTATCATCAAAACTACGTTCTTCACCAGTCTTGTATCTCATTTGCAAAACCGTAACATTTGATTCTATACCATCTTGAATATCTCTATGTTGAACCGCAAGGGGGTACTTATAATTAAAATCTATATTGTCAATATAATATTTTTTTATAATAGCATTTATTTCTGACAAAGGTATGTCACTATATACCCTATGAACCAAATTACCAAATTTTACATCCTCAAAGTTATATTTAAATAACAACCCGTTCCATGCTTCATTTACTTCTTTTAAATAGGCAGTACTAGTATATATGTGTTTTTGTTCAGTCCATATGCCAAACTTAGTTTCTTCAACATTTGGAACTACAGATTTTCTTGTAGGATTTAAATTATTATCCAGTTCAAATAGTCTTGGCATATCTTTTATTCGAATATTATTCTTTTTACAATATTTAATCCATCCCCATATATCATCTTCATGACTTAACAAATTAGAAAAATCATTTTTTATTTGTTTAGTACAGTACACTCTGCATAAATCAAAATATTTTTTTCTATAGCCAAACCATCTAGCTCTTTGTTCAACAACATCTGCATTAGCTCGAGTTTTACTTCTCCTAACAATATAAGTTATTGCCAAATCATTAATTGTTAATCCTCTCTCTATAAGATTACCACCAACAATAATAATGTTTCGTGTTTTATAATAGTCAATATCAGTATTTTTATCACTATTTATAACTAATACACGCGAATCATTTAATTGTTCATTTATATTAGTTAAAATTAAATCAAATTCTGGCATATCATCAACCGTTCTAGAAAGCTCATCATAACCATATTTTAAATATTTCTGTAACTGTTTAAATCCATTTTCCGATGGGTCTTGTTCAGAACTGTTTAGCCAGTTTTCTAAAATCAAATTAACTTTTTTCTCTACTTCTTTGTGGTCAAATTTTTTTTGACTTGGATGAATTAACATAACATGATTTTTGCCATCATTTCTAAATTTTCTTATAATGCTCCCAACAAAGAATACACCTAATGAATTATAAAACGATTCTGGAACCCCGTCACTTTCAAGCATTTCTCTCTCATCCTCGGGCAGTTCTATCACATATAAGTCTTGATTGTCTCCATGAAACATAGCACCACCAGTATACTCTTTTCCAGGCTCAACAAGTTGACAGAAATCAGGAGACAAACTATCAATAGTATCTATTAATAGATTTGCTTGCGGCGTCGCTGTAATAGAAACAAAACAAACATGACTTAAGCTTTCTTTTAGTTGTAATAATTCATTATAGATTACAGTTCTTTCGTTATTAGCAACTTTAGCATTTAATGATGCTTGATCTCCTTCATCATCAATTAATAATATTGGCTTATTTTCTAAATTAGAATCAATAATATAAGACTTAACATCTCTGATATGCTTTGGATGTTTTAAAGCTACTATTATTATTTTTCTTCCACTATTGTACATCCTTTTTAATTGATCTGTATTTATAGAATCAAACTTATTTGTTGTACTTAATACTACAACGTCTCTATCATCACGTTTATTATTATCAATGTCAAACATTTTCTTAATTCTATCTTCTGTTTGTGATAACAAGTTGTTTTTAGTTCCGCCAAAAACAACAATGATATTATAATTATTATCAAATGCCAATGACATTAAAGAAATAAAATTAGAAGTCTTACCACTTTGAATTTTACCTATCGCTAATCCTGTTTTTCTTCCTCCCTTCGAGTTAGGGTTTGGACAATTGGAAAGAATTTTTGCAGCTGTTAAAATAGTTTCAAATTTTTCATCTTCTGACATATAATTTAAATTATTTTTAATACGTGCTGTTTCTTTGCCATCTAAATATACTTCCCAGTTATCAAAAACATTACTTTCATTATTAAATTCAACAATTCCTTTTCTCATAATTCACCTCATTTTTTTGATAATTTATCAAGTAACTTGTTCATATAAGTTCTAATATCAGAAGGATAAACAGTTCCATCGGGGTTTTTTGATACTTTCTTTGCATTTCTTTCAGCAATAATCATTGCGCAAGCTAACTTATTCATTATTTTTAAAAAGTTAGTATCATTAATGTATGGAACAAAAAAAGCATGACGTATATTTAATGATATTTCTATTTTATTATCTGTAATCTCTTTTGAAGTTATCCAAGCTCCATTTTCATTATCACTATACCATTTAACTACTAAATCATAATCATCAACAGAATATGAATATACTTCTTGTGTTTGCTCCTCTGGGAAATCCAAAAATGGTAAAACTTTTGTATCATGATTATTATCTCCATATTTTACAGGTTCTTCATTAATCTCAAAAACAGCTGATGTTATATTGCTAACGGTTTCCGTCACAATATCACTTTTTTCTTCTTCAGTTATATCTGCCATTTTTTTACTCTCATTTTTTCTGTATTTTTCAGCTTTGCGTCTATAATCATCAGAAACACGTATTAAATTTTCAATCAACAATTCTTCTAAACCATTATTCCAGTCAAAACCATCTTTTGCTTGAGTAACTTCCCAATTATCTAAATTTATCTCCCCAAATAGTCTCTGATAAGTAAATGAATTAGATTTTCCAAATATTTCATCCGGTCTATAATTCTCGCCAGGACCACCAATTATTACTCTACCTCGGCGCATAAGAGTAAAGCCAGCATTACTGGTACTTCCTGGATCCATTAGACCTATCCAACCGTTAACATTATATTTCTTTCCATATGAAGATAAAATATTAAAATTTATCTTTTTCTTCCATTCAACAGTTGTACCATCTTCAAGTTCTTCTACAAGTATACTAGGATCATTATATGTCAAAGATTCCCCATTCCATATAATATCAATTTCACCATTGCGTATATCATTCCTATATATACTTGATAAATGCTCTTTAATTTTTGATAAAGTTTTCTTAACCATTTTTTGATTTAATGATTTAATATAAATCTTCGTATAATGTTCGCTTTTATCAGCATAACTCGTCGAATAATCTATGTTACTAGTTTTGTTCTGCTGTAAATCAAATACATCAATTGTCGCTTGAAATCTTTCATTTTCGCCCAATCGAGTAGTTTCGACGGTCCATAGATTTCCAAACCAACATGCAGCAGTTTTTAATCCCATACCAAATTCATTTCTACCTGCATTATTTTTTGGCGGCTTATCAAGTATTAATGCTCGCTTAAAATCATAAAAATCCATACCAAATGCAGTATCTGTTATTTCTAAGTAATCGTTTTCCAAACTGTAGTTAATATTTATATAAAGTTTTTTAAAGCCTTCCTGCAGTTTCAATTCTTCTTTATGATCATAATAACTCTGCGTTGAATTATCAACAAATTCCGCAATTGCATACCATGGTTTATAACTCAACCTTTTATAAGTCCCATATACCCCAGTGGATGGAGTAATATCAATTTGATCTATCATATATTGCCCCCATTATAATTATTTAACATTTGTTCAACAATACAAGCAACTATATCAACACATACCGTATTTCCTAATTGCTTATATGATTGTTGATCATCTTTTTTGTTTAAGTTTAAATTATTAAAACCATATAATCGAGATATTTCTAAAGGTGTAATATATCTCTTATATTTTCCTATTATTGGTGTTTGATTAATTGCAACAAACGTTGGAAAACATTTATTATTTTTAACTCTGATACCAGAAGGTCTAAATTGAATAATTCCATCCCATACACTTTGAATAGAAGAACTGGCGTTCCATTCAAATTTTCTATTTGATCTAGAAGTAAATTTTAAAGAATTATATTTTTCCTTCCAATTGTCGATAATTTCGCGGTTTTCATAGTAAAAATTTTTATTTTTTTCTATGAGTTTCTTTTTCCACTCAGGATAACTTGAAGGTATAGGTTTTTCATTCAAATAATAAGACCAAATTGGTGATATAAAATGTCCTCCATTTTTTTCAATAGAAAGTCTTAATTCTTCCCATATATTTATTATATTTATTTTATCATCATCTATATAGTACTTGTCATCAACATTTATATCCAAATATTCATCAATTTTTTTTCCTTCAAAATTATATGTATTTAAATTTCGCCTTTCTGGCCATTCAATATTTATTTTTTCAATTTCATGGTTTGGATCATATATACATACAATAAAAATTCTTTCTCTTAACTGGGGTATACCAAGATAATGTGGACTGATCATATGTGGCTCAACAGTATAGCCAATTTTCCGCAATTTTTTGTATATTGTTTTCCATGTTTTTCCATTGTCATGCGATATAAGATTTCTTACATTTTCTAATATTGCAAATCTTGGATGATACTTTTCTAATATATCAGCAACCTGAAAAAATAGTATACCTTTGTTAGTATCCTTAAATCCTTGTTGGCTTCCAGCTTTTGAAAATGATTGACAAGGAAATCCTGCAAAAAGAACATCAAATTGTCCATTGTTTTCTAGCACTTTTTGCTCTAGAATTTTATGCGTTTCATCTAATTTAATATCATTATAACAATCAATACCATAAGTATTTTTATAGACTTCGGATACTGGAAAATCAAAATCAGATGCAAATATACATTTAGCATCCGGAAAAACTCTTTCTATCCCCTGATGAAATCCGCCAATACCACAAAATAAATCTACATACTTCATAAAATCACCTCTAGCTATTAATGATACTATTATACCATAGTATTTGACAAATTTTGAGCATTTTCATAAAAAAATACTACCAATTTTAAATTTTGATAATTAAATACATATTTAAATAATAAAACTTGATATTCCTTTGTTTATTTCCACTACCTCCCCACCTCCTGCATTTATATGATTTGAAACAACAATTACATCACTACCGTTACCATAAAAACTTTGCACTTTCTTAGGTCTTTCACTTGGTGTTAAAGTAACATCACTTGTCCTTGTCATTTTATTAGGCACGCTCATTTCATCTAATCTCTTATGAATATAGTCACTTATCTTTAAATTATAGTCTTTTTCCACTATTCCATTAGCAACAGTTCCACTATCCGTACCACCGTGTCCACTATCTAAAACCACCTTTTTTAAAACTCTTTCATCCATGTATATCACCTAAGATATTTTATGAAATATATAATAATAAGTGATTACTTTAAAAAACTAAAAAACCAAATAATTTGGTTAAATTATTTTTTGCTTTGATAATATTAAACCAATTATTTTTTTAACAACCAATCAATTATATTTTTATGAATTATTCCATTTTGTGATAAATCAAATTTATCCATTGAAAGAACATATTTTGGATAATTATCTTCAATCTTTTTATAAGCATTAAATTCTCTATCAATTACTGTTTCATCACTTAAAATATAAGTAACTTGAATGTATATTTTTTCATTAAACCTTGTTGCTATAAAATCTATTTCACCATTTTCTAATGTACCAATATTAACATTATATCCTCTAGCAATAAGTTCATTATAAACAATATTTTCTAAATAAGCACCAATTTGCTCTTTCTTACCTTCACTTAAAATATTAGTGAAACCTAAATCAGTTAAATAGTATTTATATTTACCCGTAAGAATTCTTTTACCCCTAACATCATATCTTTCTGCTTTTGAAATAAGGTTTGCACGAGTTATGTAATCAAGATAATTATATAATGTTTCTAGTGATACATTTCTAGAATCACTTTGCATATATTTTTTTAAACTATCAGGTGAAAATACTTGAGATGGAGTAGTTAAAATATAAGTAACTATTCTATTTAATAAATCTATATCTTTAATATTAAATCTTTTTACGATATCTTTTATTATTATTGAATCATAAATATCATTTAAATAAGTTTTTCTTGAAATATCATCTTTTTGCATAAATCTTTGTGGCATTCCACCCCATTTGATATAATCATTAAATGCATCTCCAATATCACTATTATCTGTAATATTTAATAATTTACAAACTTCATCAAATGTAAATGGAGTTATTTTAAAACTTACATATCTTCCTGCTATATGAGTTGCTAAATCACTAGATAATAAATCACTATTAGAACCAGTTATAAAAATAGATGTATTCTTTGTTGCTCTTAATGAATTAACAACTTTTTCCCATTTATCGACATTTTGAATTTCATCAAAAAATATATAATATTTTTTATCATCAATTATTCTTTCTTTAACATAATTGTTTAACTTTTTAGGATCAGTATATTCCTCATAATCGTAATCTTCAAAGTTAATATAGATAATATGATTATCATCAACATTATTTTCTTTTAGCTCATCTATTATTTGTTTTAAAATAACTGATTTTCCAGAACGTCTAATACCAATTAACACTTTAATTAATTCTTGATCATAAAATGGTCTAATTAATTTTAAATATCTTTCACGAATAACCATAATCCATCTTCCTTTCTTATATATACATTATAATACAATATTTAATTTTTGTCAATTTATTACGGCACAGAGTAATTTTTTTATAAAAATGTCAAATTATTACGATTATTCTTCATATATTAACTACGAAACAAAACTTTTTAACGATATACGCAAAAAAAAGAACTTTAGCAAAATTCTTTTATTAATTTTCAATTTATTATACTTACATTATGTATTTTACACAAAATTCCGACATTTTTTATAGTGTTTTACACATTTTTCCTTTTTTAAGCATTATTTTTAACTAAACAAAACACTACTTACTTTGCCTACATTCTTACTATCCGTACCACCATGACCGCTGTCTAAAATTACCTTTTTTAAAGCTCGTTCATCCATATACATCACCTAAGATATATTATGAAAATCTAATCATTTAGTGATTAAATCCAAAATAATTAAATTTTATATAACAATGCAAAATTAAAAAAACACTAATAAAAAATTAGTGTCAAAAAGAATTGCATCTCTTTTTCATATTTACTATATTATACCGGTTAAATTGCTATCAAATATAATTACAACTTGTTATTTGCATTTATAATCTTTTTTTCATACATTTCATATGATTTATTCCATGAATCATACTTTTTATCACCTTTATGATTAGTTAAAATATTTAAATTATATAAATAATTTCCCATGTAATCAGTAATTTTTAGAGCACCATAATAATTTAAATGATCCCCACCATCTCTCGAATCAAAATTCCAATCAATTCCTAATTCATCAACATTTAAATTTAAATCTAAATAAGCAATATTTTTAGAGTTAGCATATTTCATTACTTCATTATGTCTTTTATTATTCCAATTTAATGTACTTGGAACTGTATACAAAATAATTTTTATGTTATTATCTTTACATTTATCAACAATTTTATCTAAATAATACTTATTAATACTACTAATACCAGTTTTTTTCTTATTATTTTTCATATAATCTCCGACATATTTCGGAGGAACAACCGAAGTATTATAATAAAAACCCTTTAATTCATCAGTCCAAGTATATTTTACTTTATCAGTAAAATCTCTACTATTTAAATTTTTCCATCTATCATGATATTGTAGTATTGGCAAAATTTTTTGACTTTTTGTTGAAATTACATTATTAACACTCATTCTTCTATAAATAGCATTTGCCTCAAGCAATACAACCTTAGGGCTTTGATATTTCAACACTTTATTTAAATAATCATAAGTATCTACCAAATATTGTCTAGATACACCACCATTATACATTGTAAAACCATACTTATTCCAAATTGGTAAAGGAGAAATACTCGTAAAAGATTCACTATCGCCTATAACTAAAACATCAATAGTATTTTTTTTCTCTCCAAAAACTCCATTAGATCTGGCTTCATGAATTCCATTACCTTTAATATTATTCTTAGGCATAAACAAGCCTGATATTCCTAAGAGAATTAAAAATAATATAAAGATAAAAATTATTGGTTTATAAATATTTTTTAAATTATTCATCTTATCTCCTTTAAAAATTCGCATATATTGGATCTACCGGAGCATATCCAAATCCATAAGCTCCAAAAATAATTATGATAAGTATTAAAGCATAATATAAAGTCCACCTAAAGCATATATTCATTTTTGCAACAGATTCTCTAATATTAATATCTTTTTCTTTTAAAATACTAGTTACTAAAATAATTATTAAAACAAAGCCAATTATTAAAAAGTCAGATCTATCACATCCTAGTTTAAATAAAGAACCATTCTTTATAGAGCTCAAACTAAAATCTGTAAATATTTTCTTAAACATTTCTAATCCTCCAGATAAAGTATTCGCCCTAAAGAATAACTCACCAAATATAACTAAAATAGTTGTTTTTAAAACTTGCATCATTACATATGGTTTACCTGACCTATTAACATGAATTTTACTACATATTTTTTGTATCAATGGCGTAAATACATTACCTAAAACTATTAAAACAAAATGATACATTCCAAAAAATACATAAGTCCAAGCAGCTCCATGCCACAACCCATTACTTATCCACACTAAAAATAAAGCTATGCTACCCGCTAAAAGTGGACCATAATGATTACCTAAAACTTTTCTAGAAACAAGTGTTACTTTTTTCATTGGTTTACTTAATGAAACAGGATAAAATATATAATCTCTAAACCAAGTACCTAAAGTTATATGCCATCTTGTCCAAAAATCAGAAATATTTTTGCTAAAAAATGGTTGTTTGAAATTCTCAGGAAGTGTTATACCAAACATCTCAGCACTACCAAGAACTATATCAATAGTGCCCGAAAAATCCATATAAAGTTGAACGGTATAGAAGATAGCGCCAATTAAGATAACTCCTCCATCTAAACTATTATATTCAAAAAATATTTTTTCAATAAATGGATTCAATCTATCTGCAACAACCATTTTTTTCATTAACCCCCAAAGAATTCTTTGAACACCAAAACTCAAATTCTTATAAGTTAATGATTTGCCTTCATATAACTTTTCTGCAGTATCGCTATATCTACATATTGGGCCTTCCATAATACAAGGAAAAAAAGCCATAAACAAAGCAAGTCTTCCTAAATTATCATCTGCATTTATCTTTCCTTTATAAACATCAATAATATATGATAACCCTTGTAACGTATAAAAACTAATACCAATTGGTATACATATCTTAGGTATTTTAAATCTAAAATCTGTATTAAACAATGATAATAAATTATTAATATTTTCGCCAAAAAAGCCAGTATATTTTAGTATAACTAAAAGACCAATATGAATTAACACCGCAAACAGTACTATCATATTTGTCTTCTTTTTATATGCCTCTTTAATCTCTTTTTTTTGTTCCTTAGAACATTTTTCTAATTCCTTATCTCTATTTTTATTAAATTTATCAATCCACAATCCAAAATGATGAATTGACAACGTTGAAAACAGCAAATATACAATTAGTTTACCACTTAAAGATAAGAAGAAAATATAGCTTGCTATTAATAAAACAAGCCACCTTTTCTTCTTAGCAGTTAGTGCATAAACCAGTAATGTAATTGGTAAAAAAACTGCCAAATATATTGCACTACAATATTGCATCTTAATCTTCTTCCTTTATTCTTTCAATTAAAGCCCATAAATTTTGAGCAGAATTAAAGTTATTAGGAATAATTTCAACTGTAGGTATAACAACATCAAATTCTTCTTCAATTTCAGCAACTAAAGATAAAATTGCAAGTGAATCTAAATAATGTCCATCTATTAAATTGGTACATGTATTATAATCAACTTCAGGATTTAAATCTTCTAATATTTCAATTAATTTTTCCATTATATTTCACCCCCTTCATTAGGCATATTTAATTTATATGTATTAATATTTTCTCTAACTATCTTCATATTTCCCCCACTTACAAACAATACCTTCGGTAAATCACGACTTAAAAACAAACTAATTCCTTCAGTCATTGAATAAGCCCCAGTATTTTTGAATACAAATATATCTCCTAACTCTAAATTAGAAACTGGTAATTGTTTAACCACTAAATCATTTATTGTACATAAAGCTCCAACTAAATTCCAATTTTCTTTTTTATTTTCTCCTCTTTTAGGAATAATATCTAACATTGGTTTTTTCATTGCCATCATTTGACCATAATATACTAAATGATTCATACCACCATCTAAAACAGCAAAATTTCCTTCTTTATTTGTCTTTTTATCAACAACTTTTGTATAATAACTTCCACATGATGCTACAATACTTCTTCCAAGTTCCATAGTAATATGTCCTTGATACTTCATATTCTTTATTTTATCAGCTATTTCCATCAAATAAGTTTTTTCATCAAAATCTTGTTCAGCTTCAAAATAAACAACTGGAAATCCAGGTCCAAACTCTAGTTCTTCCACAACAAAACCTAAATCGGTTTTTAACTTTTCAACAAATTCATCAACATATTCCAATTCCTTTATTATCCTTTTTGATAATTTCTTTTGAGTACCAGAGAAATATTGAATACCCATTATATTTAAACACTCATATTTAGCTCTGTCTTCCAATATTTCAATTACTTCTTCTTCAGACATTCCAAATTGATTACCACTTGTAAGTCTTAAAATAATATTTATTACTTTTCTTTTTTCTTTAGTTAATTTATCTAAAAGAGCTATCTGATTTAATGATTCAATTGTAAATACTTCACCATTTTTTTGATTATTAATTATATTGTCCATACTTAATTCATCTTTATAAACGCCAGATATAACCATCTTACTATCAGTTATCCCCATTTTTTTTGCAATATTCCATTCTCCATAAGAACAAATTTCATATTTTTCTATTATCTCATCTATTTCTTTTACTACAAATGGATTAGCCTTCATAGCATAGCATAAACAAACATTCTCAGGCATCATACTTTTTAGATAATCAATCCTTGCTTTTAATATATCAATATCAAATACATAAAATGGTGTACTTACTTCACTAATTATTTTCTTCTCCAATGATTTTTCCATTATATCAATTCCTCTAACTTTTTACGATCTATTTTACCATTCTTAGACAAAGGCATTTCTTCTACTTTAATAAATTTGCTTGGAATCATAAATATCGGTAACTCTTTTGATAATTTTTCATGTAATTCTTTTGGTTCCATATCCCCGATATAAAAAGCATATAATTTACTTTTTTCTTCTCTAAATATAGAACATACTCGCAGAACCCCTTCAAAAGAACCAATTGCTTTATCTATTTCTTCAAGTTCAATTCTATGTCCCATATACTTTATTTGAAAATCTTTTCTTCCTCCAAAATAAAGTTCATTATTTTGATAATATCCTAAATCTCCAGTTCTATAAATATATTCAATATACTTATCATTCAATGGGTTTCTTACAAATGCCTTTTCAGTTTGTTCTTTATTTTTATAATATCCCAAAGCCAAAGCAGTACCTCGAACACAAATTTCTCCTTTTTCAAGTTCATTATTTACTAATTCATTTTTATCATTCAATAAAAATACAGCTTCATTATTAAATGGAATTCCTATTGGTATTTTTTCATATTTCCTATTTCGATCAATAATATGGTATGTACAATTACATGTGATTTCTGTTGGACCGTATAAATTAACAAACATAGCATCAGGTAAATGTTCCATCCATGAATTTAAATGTTTCATAGGCATTACTTCACCACTAAACATTATCCTTTTAACAGTTGTTGGAACTTTATAATCAAGCCCATGAAATGTTGTTATTAAACACAAAGCTGATACTGCCCATGTCATTGTTGTAATATTATTTTCTACTAAGAAATCAATCAATTTAGCTGGGTTTGAAAACAATTCTTTTGGCACAATTACAAGAGTTGCTCCAGTTTTTAATGCAGGATAAATATCCTTAACAGATACATCAAAATCAAATGGTGCTTGATTTGCTATAACATCTGTAGAATCAATTCCAAAAGTATCGACAAAATTGTTTACAAAATCTATAATAGAGCGATTACCAACAATAACCCCTTTAGGAACTCCCGTAGAACCGCTTGTAAAATTAGCATAAACTGGATCTAAATCAACTTTTTTTCGTCTTATATTCGAAAGTAGCTCTTCATCAATTTCTTCTTTTATTAAATCCTCATATAAAATTATTTTTTTATCTGAAAAAAATTCTTTCGCAGCCTCTAAATGTTCATTATCAGTAATAATATAATCTACATCTAAAACTCCAATAATTTGTTCAAGTCTCATCTTAGGTAATCCAACATTTAATAAACTATAAAAGCCTCCAGCATACAAAGCTCCCATAAACACTTCTAAAGCCTTAATACCTTTTTCCATATAAATCGGAACTGGATCATTATTTTTAACAAATTTTCCTAATCCACTACCTATTTTTTTACTAAAAATAAGCAGCTCTTGGTAAGTAACGCTTCCATTTTCATCAATAATTAAATTATTTGTTTTTACATTTTCTAAATATTCTAATACACTTTTCATATCCAACCTCAAACTAATTATATAATACTTAAATAAATAAAATCTTAACTAAAGCTTAATTTTTATTAAGAATTCTGTTTTTAAAGGTTTTTTTGGTTTTTTAACAAGTTCTATCTCACCATTATGAAGTTCAACCAAATTTTTAACTATTGAAAGACCTAATCCAGTACCATTACCACTAGTTCTTGCGCTATTGCTAGTAACAAAAGCTTCAAAGATATTATCTTTAATATTTGCATCTATACCAACACCATTATCACCAATAGAAATATACAAATTTTTATCTACCCACATTTTAAAATATATTTTCGTGTCTTTTTTATTATATTTAATTGAATTATTTATTAAATTTTCATAAATTCTTCTAAAATTTTTCGTATCTATATCAATATTTAATTTATCTATTTTTATATCAACATCCAATTTCATACTATTAGATTCAATTTCATTATACTTTTCAGCTAAATAGTTCTTGCTATACATAACAATATCTACATTTTCAAGTGAAAGACCATATTCAGGATGATTTAAATGAGCATACATAAATAAAGAATCAATTGCATCTGTTGCTACTATAGATTTTTTATAAATGGTTTTTAAATATTGTTCTTTTTTATCATCTGGTACTAAATTATCTAAAAAAGCTTTTGAATATCCTTGTATAACTGTTAAAGGAGTTTTTAAATCATGAGACAAATTAGCGATAATCTTTTGTCTATCTTCATAAATTTTAATTTTGTCATTTTCTAGTTTTTTAGACTTTTCCATAAGATTTTCAAAACGACTTGCCACTTCTTCAAATTCTCGAGGTAATTTTTTATATCTTTCACAACTACCATTTTCTTCATATGAAGTCACAATATTTTTTAAAACATCTAAGCTTTCCTTCACTTTTTTATTAAAAAAGTAAGTTTCTATTATAATAAGCAAAATCAAAACAGGAATAGCAATAAACCATATTTTTTCCGAACTTGCAACTGCAACATCATATGACTCGGAATTAAAAACTGGTGACATAAACAAAAGAGTTCTTCTATTTCCATTTTCTATATCATAATCATAATTCGTTGTAAATTCATATTTTTCTACCATTTGCTCATCATTATAGTAACCATACAGTAAATTAAGTTCTCTATCTGTTAAAGTATCATTAGATTTAAATAATGTACCTCCTAAAACATTTAAATATTCATCAAGCTCAGCATTACCTACTACAACTTCATCTGATAATTCATCATTATATATTGTTTCATAAATTTTATACACTTTTTTGTTTTCTTTATTTCTATAATTAAATATATCATAATAAACATTACTATAATCATTTACAAATATTAAATCACTACCTAACACAGCATCTTCAGTATTACCATCAGTTGTATATATTAATTCATTATTATTATCATAAACTGCAAAATCACACCCAGGGAATTTAGACATAGGAATTCCCGCATAATCTTCATACTCAAGTTTATCTTTATATTCTAAAAAATCATCTAGCACCAAAAAACTATTGCTTAATCGCCAATTAATTAAAAAATATGTAACAATTGTAACTCCCAATATAATTAAAGTATAAATTGCAAATTGAATAATTACATATCTACTAAAACTATAATTCTTCTTTGTTTTCAATTTTATAACCTAACCCCCTAACTGTTTTAATGTAAACTGGTTTTGATGGATTGTCTTCTATCTTACTTCTTATATTTGATATATGAACCATCATTGTATTATCGTCACATTCATAATAATCTCCATTTATTACCTCATATATTTGTGCTTTAGTAAATATTTTACCTGGATACTTCATTAACATAGTTAATATTTTTAATTCAGTTGATGTTAAAGGAATAACTTTGTTATTCTTTTTAAGAATATACTTATTTAAATCTAAGGATAATTCCCCCACCTTTATTACATCACTTTCTCTATTACTTTCCTCAAATTCATTATACCTTCTAAGTAATGCTTTTACATACGCAACCACTTCTAAGGGATTAAACGGTTTAGTAATATATGCATCAGCGCCCATATCTAGACCGAGTATTTTATCGCTATCCATGTTTTTAGCTGATGTTATCATAATTGGTATGTTACTATTCGCTCTTACTTTTTTAATTAATTCATAGCCATTCATCTTTGGCATCATAATATCAGCAATTATAATATTTATTTTCTCTTTTTCTAATAATTCCAATGCATCAATTCCATCATAAGCAACATATACTAAAAAATTACTAGATTCAAGATATAATTTAAGAAGTTCTAATATATCATTATCATCTTCAACAATAAGTACGCTTTTTTGCATAATATCACCTCAAACTTAAGTCATATTATACCACAAAACTAAAAATTACGTAAATTTAAAAAGTTTTTACGACATACCGTAAAAACTTTTTGCCAATTATAACTTAAATTGTGAATTGTAAAGTTCTGCATAAAAACCATTTTGCTTCATTAATTCCTCATGATTACCTTGCTCAATAATATTACCTTCATTCATAACAAGTATTAAATCAGCATTTTTTATTGTGGATAATCTGTGAGCAATTATAAATGATGTTTTACCTTCAGTTAATTTATCCATTGCTTTTTGAACTAATTCTTCAGTTCTTGTATCAACATTACTAGTAGCCTCATCTAGAATCAAAAATGGTGCATTTTGGATCATACCACGAGCAATTGTAAGAAGTTGTCTTTGACCCGCTGACACTGAATCATTATCGTTAAGAATTGTATTATAACCATCTGGCAATGTTTTAATGAAATGATCAAGCCCAACAGTTTTACAAACACTTTCTACCATTTCCATTGAAACATCTGAAGTATTATAAATAATGTTATCTTTAATTGAACCATTAAATACCCAAGTATCTTGAAGAACCATTGTAAATAAATCATGAATATTACCACGAGTTAAATCCTTCGTAGAAACACCATCAATTAATATTTCTCCTTTATTAATATCATAGAATTTCATAAGTAGATTAACCATTGTAGTTTTACCAGCACCAGTTGGCCCAACAATTGCTACTTTTTCACCAGCTTTGGCTTTAGCACTAAAGTTCTTAATTGTGGGTTTATCATTACCATCATATTTAAACTCAACATTTTTAAATTCAATATTGCCTTTTACTTTTTCTTTATCCAAAGTAGTTTTAATATTACTTTCATCAGCCATTTCTTTTTCATCTAAAAATTCAAATACTCTTTCACTAGCTGCAGCAGTTGATTGGAGACTAGTCATCGCTTGAGCAATTTGAGAAAGCGGGGAAACAAATAATCTAACATAAACAATAAATGCAACAATTACACCAAAACTAATATGTCCATTTAAAGCAAGTAAAGCTCCAACAACGCAAACCGTTACATAACCAAAGTTACCAATAAAACTCATCATTGGCATCATTAACCCTGATAAGAATTCACTCTTCCAATTTGCTTTATATAATTTATCATTCAATTCATCAAATTTTTCATTTGATGTTTTTTCACCATTATATGTTTTAACAACATTTAGCCCTGAATAAACTTCTTCAATATGACCATTTAAAGCTCCAAGTTCATTTTGTTTAGCAACGAAATACTTTTGCGATTTAGATAAAACTAATGACATAAACACAAAGCCAAATAAACTTGCAAGTATAGCCGTAATAGCCATAATACTATTTGTTACAAACATCATAATAATAGTTCCCACAAATAGAGTAATAGCGCTTACTAAAGTTGATAATGATTGGTTCATTGATTGAGCAATTGTATCAACATCATTTGTAACTCTCGATAATATATCTCCAATTACATGTTTATCAAAATATTTCAAAGGCAATTTATTAATCTTACTTGATATATTACCCCTTAATTTTCTAGCAAAATTATTTGATACATCAGTCATTAATATTGCTTCAAAGTATTCAAATATGGCACTTATTAAATAAATACATATTAATAAAATGGCAATATTTTTAATTTTATCTATATTCATATATGGTTCTACAACTACCTTCACAGAACTAGGCATGTTATCTACAAGGCCGTATATTTCTGTGGCACTTACATCTTCATTTATATTGCTTGCAATTTCTAAAAATTTACCTTGATCAGTTGCATCTATTACATGATCATCAATTTCAATATCTCTAAATATTTTACTTGCAACACTTTCAGGTATTACTAAATTACTATTTAAACTTTTTATAAATATTTTAGCATCGACATCATTATTAACTAAAATATCTAAAATACTATCTGGCATTTCACTTATTGCTTTAAATGATTTATTGTTAGTTTCATCATTTAACTTCGCCATTATTTCTTGGAATTTCATTAAATCATTCTTAGAAATATTTGAACTTATCATTACTTTTCCAATATTTTTTTCACTAAAATCAATTACCTTACTTATACTTTCTTCATTTAAACTACTAGTTACTTCTTTAGTTAACTTTTCAAAATTATCTTTATTTAAAACTAATCCCTTAGATATTTCATCAGTTAAATCAGATAATATATTCGGAGTAACGATAGTAAGCATAGCCCCTAAAGCAGCTAAAACTAAAGATATAATAATTAATTTTTTAAAACCTGATAACTCTTGTAATAATCTTTTAATTGCCCCTTTAAAATCTTTTGCTTTTGACACATCTCTATTTGGCCTTGGCATTATCTAATTCCTCCTTTGAAAGTTGTGATAAAGCAATTTGTTTATATACTTCACAACTTTTTAATAGTTCTTTATGTGTACCAACTCCAACCGACTCACCATTATCAAGAACAATTATTTTATCAGCATTCATTATTGTTCCAATTCTTTGAGCAACAATTAAGCTTGTAGCATCTTTTGTATACTTCTTTAATTCGCTTCTAAGTACTGCATCAGTTTTATAATCAAGAGCAGAAAATGAATCATCAAAAATATATATTTCAGGATTTTTAGCTATAGCACGTGCAATTGCAAGTCTTTGTTTTTGACCCCCAGAAACATTCGTACCACCTTGAGCTATATGAGATTCATATCCATCATCCATTTTAGAGATAAATTCATCAGCTTGAGCAACTCTTGCTGCTTCCACTATTTTTTTATCGCTAATTTCTTCCATTGATTCACCGTATCTAATATTACTATTTACAGTTTCATTAAACAAAACAGCCCTTTGAGGCACATAACCAATTAATTTATATAAATATTCTAATTTATAATCTTTAATATTAACTCCATCAATTAATATTTCTCCACCTGTTACATCATAAAATCTAACTATTAAATTAACTAATGTCGATTTACCAGAACCAGTTGAACCAATAAAAGCAACAGTATCTCCCTTATTTGCTTTAAACGATATATTTCTTAAAACATACTCTTCGGCATCAGGATATTTAAACGATACATTTCTAAATTCAACTGTACCAACTTCATCTTTATTTGTTACATTACCATCTATTACACTAAGTCTTGTATCTAATACCTCATTTATTCTTGAGGCAGACACTTGAGCTCTAGGTAATATCATAAATATCATTGCAAGCATTAAAAATGACATAATTATTTGCATTGCATATGAAGAAAATACAACCATATCACCGAATAAACCAATTTTATCAGCCATTAACGCATCTTTAATTAAATAAGCACCGATAAAATAAATAACTAATGTTAACATATACATAACCAAATACATAACAGGCGCCATAATTGACATTGCTTTTTGGTTAAATAATTGTAAGTTTGTTAAACTATTATTCACATTTTGAAACTTTTCTTGTTGGTATTCTTCTGCATTAAAGGCTCTAACTACTCTAATGCCCATTAAATTTTCTCTAGTTACCTCATTTAATTTATCTGTTAGTTTTTGAACTATCTTAAATTTAGGCATAACAATGATTGTCAAAATTCCAATAACTAATAACAAAATAACTACAGCAACAGCAGTTACCATACTCCATTCCCAACTTTTATTTAAAATTTTGGTAATAGCCCACACAGCAGTAATCGGAGCCTTAATAATAAGTTGAAGACCAAAACCAATAAACATTTCCACTTGTGTAATATCATTAGTGGTTCTCGTAATTAAACTATTCGTTGAAAATTCTTTAATTTCACTCATAGACATATCTTCAACTTTTCTAAACAATTTAGATCTAAGGTTTCTAGAAAAACCTGATGCAAGCAAGGCAATTAAGTAACCAACAATAACAGCACCAACTAAAGAAACAAAAGCACACATAAGCATATATCCCCCATTTTTAAGGATTTCACTCATTTTACTTCCTTCAGTTTGCACAAGTACAGTTACTTTAGACATATAATCTGGCATCTTTAATTCAAACCAAACCTGCATAACTATGAGAGCAATACTAACTATAATTATCAACCAATCTTTTTTCTTAAAATTTTTAATTAACTTAAACATAATTATCCTTTCTTTTTTATTATATTTCTTTTTTAATTTTATAAAACCTAAACTCTATCACTTGCCATATAATACTAAACTATTTATAAAATTTTGTCAATACAACATATACTTGACAAATGCAAAAAAATGGCTATAATAGATAGTACTTCAAAAAAAGGGGGAAATTATAATGAAAGATTATTGTGGTAATTGTGCATATTTAGATTTAAATCAAAAAGAATACTGGGGAGACAGATATTATTGTACTGAAAATTGCAAATATAAAGAAAAAAGTGATGCTGCATGCAATAGATATATAAAGAAACCAGATAATGGCTATACACCGGCAGGATGTTTTATAACAACAATTATTTGTCAATCTCTAGGATACAGAGACAATTGTGAATACTTAGTAATTTTAAGAAATTTTAGGGAACTTTATTTAAAAAGTTTTCCAGCAGGTGTTAAATTACTTCAAGAATATGACCAAATTGGGCCAGTATTAAGCATGGAATTAGCTAATTGTCCAGCAATTGATGCAATTATGCTTATGGACAGATTTATTATTCCATGTACAGATGCCATTAAACTAAAAAACTTTGATGATGCAATTGCTATTTATGAAAACATGGTAAATGAACTTAAATTCAGATTTAGATATGTTCTAGATACTTTCGAAGTTGATTACACAGCTAAAACACCAATCGAAGATTTAGGAAAAGCAAGAGCAAGATTAAAACCAGCAAACGCATAAGTTGCTGGTTTTTTAATATTAGAAAAGTCATGCTTTTTTTAAAATAAAAGACTTGATATATGATCAAACATAAGTTATAAATAGACTATTTAAGGGGGATGGTTTAATGAATACTTATAAAGCATATAAATTAAGAATTTATCCTATAGATTTTTAAATAAAACTAATAGAAAAGTCTTCTGGATGCACTAGATATATTTATAATAACTTTTTGGCAGAAAGAAAAAGTAATATGAAGAAAATAAAACAAAGATAAGTGTATATGAACAATTAAAAGAAATAACAAATATAAAAAGAGAAAAAGATAAAGATTTGTATTACCAAAGTATAATAAAGTAAATAAATAAATCTATTGAATAATCTATTATTTTAATATATAATTTACCTAAGAAAGGAAGAAAAATGGAACCAAAAGAATTAAATAGTATTTTATTATTTTTAGCAAACGTTATAAAAAACAATGATTTCGGTGATGACAACACTAAAATAAAATATTTATATAATGAATTAAGAAAAATGCAAAATGTTTTACCATCTGAAGAAGAATTAGATAAACTTCAAAAAATTGAAATAGATTTAGAAGTAAAACATGATAGTTTAAATGAATTATCTTATTATTTTAATCCGTTATATGTAAAAGTAAAAAAAGAAATCCATGAAAAAAATGTAAAAAAAATTAGAGAAGAACAAAAAAGAAAGAGAGGAACAAATTAATATGTCAAATTTTGATTATGATAAAATAAAAGATATGGAATACGATGTAAGCAGAAAATGTTATGTAGGAAAAAATGGCGAAGAATTTCATGTAACTCCATATTCTGATGGAAGTGGATATAAATATGATTACTATGATAGAAGTCCATATGGAAATGCTCCACATAACTCTACTCACGTTAAATCAGATTTAAATGAAAACTGGACTAGAACAGACAACGATAGAGAGAATGGCACCCAAGAAAAAAGTTCAGGCTCTGGTTGTTATTTAACTACAGCTTGTATGCAACACATGAAAGAAAAATTTGATGACAATTGTAATGAACTAATGACATTAAGATGGTTTAGAGATAACTTTGTTAATGAAGATGATATTAAGCATTATTATAGCATTGCACCAATCATAGTAAAAGAAATAAATTCAATTCCAAATAATAATAAAATTTATAATTGGATTTACGAAAATATTGTTCAACCTTGCGTTATAGCAATTCAAGAAGGTAATTATGAATTTGCATATATGAGATATAAGAATACCGTTATACTGTTAGAAGAAAAATTTGCAAAACCAATGTTACAAAACCAATTAGTTAATACATTAAAAAGAATAAGACAAATATAAATTATAAAAAACCAAACCCAGCAAAACAATTGCTGGGTTTATTAATATAAACTATTTAGTAACATCTATCCAACTATCAAATTGAACTATATTTTCTAATTCACTAATTGTAAGTTTTATAGCACTATTTGAGCTTCCACACGCCGGATATACAAATTCATGTTTTTTTAAAGATTCATCAAGATAAATGGTAACTCCATCATTAACACCAAAAGGACAAACTCCTCCAGCTTCATGACCAACTAGCTCAACTAAATCCTCTCTGGGTATCATATGAGCCTTTTCATGGAAAAACTCTTTATATTTATGATTATCACACCTTTTATCACCAGCCATAACAATTAAAATAGGCTTACCATCAACTATAAATGATAATGTTTTAGCTATATCTGCTTCACCACAACCAATTGCTTGCGCAGCCTCAGCAACAGTTGCACTTGATGCATCAAATTCCACTATTTCTTCATCTTTTTCATATTTCTTTAAATATTCTCTTACTTTAATTAATGACATTTTTTACCTCCATTACTTCTGTACCACTTAATAAATCATGTAAACCTTTTCCATCTTTTCTAAATAAAATCATTCCATAACCCAAATAAGTGATAACATAACCAATTATACTAACAATCAAAGATAATGTAAAGAATAATTTTGTGTTAAAACATAATGCTAAACAAACATTTAAACTACTAAAAAACAAATTATAAACAATTAATGTTCTAACTAAATATTGCCATACTTTTACATCATCTTTTTTATTTTTATTAACAACTTTTAAATTCATCAATTTCTTACCAACAGTTTGATTCTTATTCCATTTTTGAAATCCTACAAAATATAACAAATAACAAACTAAACTAATACCTGTAGAATATACACTATATTTCAACGTATTTTGATATTGATTTACAAATTCAGCACTATTAAACATATCCATACCATTTTCTTCATTTATATTCTTTAATGTTTCATTAAAACTTTCATAAGATTCCAAATAATTATCTAGATATGGATTTAGTATATCAATGTTAGCTAGTGCAGATGCTACAAATCCCACTATCAAAATATCAATAATATATGCCAATAATCTCTTCAATTTCATAGACCCTCCAACTTAAATAAGCAAACTATGTTGTTTGCTTACTTGATGCTAAAGTAACATTAAGTTCTTTAGTTTTTCCATCTCTTATTACTGTAACTTTAATTGTATCTCCAACTTTATATTGATATAAATAATATCTTAAATATGCAATGTTTTTTACTTCTTTACCATCTATCTTAGTAATTATATCATTAGCTTCCATTTTACCTTTCGCAGCAGGACTGCCCTTTTCAACACTATTTACAATTACTCCGCTTGCAACACCAGAAGATTGAATTAAAGCACCATATTGATAAGAATTATAATATTTATTTACATCATACATTGATACCCCTATATATGGATATTCAATAGATTCACCCTTAATTATTTGTTCTGCTTTTGATGTAGCATCTTCAATAGGAATTGCAAAACCCATTCCTTCAACACCACTACTTACTAGTTTAAGTGATGTAATTCCAATAACTTCTCCATTACTATTACATAAAGGTCCACCACTATTACCAGAGTTAATCGCTGCATCAGTTTGTAAAACTTTCATTATATAATCATTATTTCTTGAATTATTTAAAGATACTTCCACTAATCTATCTTTACCAGATAAAATTCCTCTTGTTACTGTCCATGAATAAGCACTATCTAAAGGAGCCCCAACAGCAAATGTAGTATCACCAACTCTAGAATTATCATTTTTACCTAAAGACGCTACAGTTAATTCATCTTTTGATTCCATTGACAACACAGCAATATCAGAATATTGATCAGAACCAACAACTTTAGTTTCTACAACCTTACCATCAGTAAATGTTATAGTTACTTTATTACCACCATCAATTACATGATGATTTGTTAAAATATAATATTTATTACCATCCTTCTTATAAACAAAACCCGTACCAGACGCAATATAAGTATCATCTTTATATGTTGATACAATAACTACTGCATTATAAACTTTTTCTACAGCATCTGCGATACCTGTATCAGTTACTGTTACATCTTTTTCTAACTTGGTTACTGATTCAGTAATGGTTGTTGGGAAAAAATATACAACAGCATACATTGCTAAACACCCTACAAAAAATATTATTAAATAATTTACTAAACTTCTTCTTTGTTTAATTTGTTCTTCCTTCATTTTTCTAACCTCACTATTTCTTTATAATTATTTGGAAATCCCATCTCATGCAATACTTTTTCTATTTTAATAACTTTAAGCTTACCAGACAATCTATCTAATTCATAACTTATTTCATTAATAAACAAATTAAAATTATTTTCTTCTAACAACTGTTTTAATATAATTATGAGTGCAAATAAATCATTCTTTCCATATATATATTCCTCACTTATCTTTGGAATATACAATAATCTATGATATTTTGTATCATCAATAGCTTTTTGAGTTCTATTAATATAACAAATATCTTCATGAGCACATAAATTACGATAATTAGCAACAATTGGTAAATAATCAACCATACAATCAATACTAACTCCAAAAACATCAGCTATTTCTTTTTGGTCTTGATATTGAAGTACCGTATATAATTCTCCAACTATTCCAAATGATAAAACCTTTACAACAACCCAAAGAGGAATATAACCATAGTTAATAATATAATGTGCTGTTGCTGTATGTTGTTTACCATTAACACTTATCTGTCTTTTCATCTTTCTAATTAAATCATTAATTTGCCTATTTCTTCTTGAATCTTTAACAAAGTTATTAGGATTTAAATAATTATTTTCTTTAAATCCATGATTCTTACTCATTATATAAGCTAATACACTTTTTAAATTATTTTCCACAATCAAAATATTTTTAAAAATTATATTTCTTATTTGTCTATCAAAAAGAAACATTGAATATAATTCATTAAAAGTTGTACCTTCTAGATAAGTTTTGTTATCATCAGGCTTCATAAATAAATGACGGTATCCACTTAAGAAAAAGTAGTTTTCACGCAACAAAATAGTTTTAGCAGTCTCAATATCTTCTACTACTAACCCTTTTTTTGTAAGTATGTCAATTTGTTCATCTAATGTTTTAAATGTTTTCGATTTCACACTATACCGCCTTTACTTTAAACATTATACCACAACTGACTTAATAAATATATAGCAAAATAATGGTTTTAATGTAAAAAACTTGTGAAAAAAAAGTGAAATTAATAAAATTAATTATAATAATGACTTATTGCTTGCGCTAATATTTTTGCAAATTTACTTTGATATTCTTTTGTAACTAATTTACTTCTTTCAGTTGCATTAGATAAAAAACCACATTCTACTAACACTCCATTTGTATTTAATTTATCATACATATAAGTTGATGTAGGTATTTTTTTTACCTCTCTATCAGTATTTGTATTATTATTTAAATATTCTTGTATAGATTTAGCTAATTCTTCATTATTTTTATTATAAAAAACTTGAGCACCATAGTACCTTGTATCTGTAAGATAATTTAAGTGAATAGATAGATACATATCAACAATCCTTTGATTAATAATTTTAATTCTTTCATCAAAATCTGCCTTTTTACGATGATTTTTAACACCATTACTTAAATCGTTATCACTTGTTCTAGTCATAATAACTGTTGCTCCCATTTCACTTAAATATTCTTCTAGATATTTTCCAATAGATAAAGTAATATCCTTTTCATAAATATCATTATATAAAGACCCCGGATCCATTCCACCGTGTCCACAGTCAATTGCAACAACCCTACCTTGCAAAGGCAAATCAGCCCTAACCGGATAACTAAACATAGCCAAAAATAACACTAAAAAAACGGAAAATACTCCAATATAATATTTCTTCATATTAAATACTTATGCTACAATTTTATTTTAATTTCAAAAAATATTAAATTTAAACAAATATAAATGCAGATAACTAATATTAATTATCTGCATTTAAATATAATTTTATTTTATAGTCCAGTTTGAGTAACACCATAAACTGCTTCTTCATGAGTAAAACCTTCATACTCTAATTGCTTTATAAGTCCTTCCTTCGAAAAACCTGACACTTCCAAATAAGACTTTGCACTTTTAAATGCTTGTTCATTCCAGTCTGCTCCGCAATTATCAACTGCATATTTTATTTCATCGGATGTAAATTCTTCATGCTTTAATTGTTTTTGTAGACCAATATAAGAAAAAGCCATAAGATCTAAATAAGATTTTGCTGCTTTTAAAGCTTCCTCCTTCCAATTTGCTCCACAATTATCAACGGCATACACTGCATCATCATTAATGAACTTTTCATATTCTAATTGTTTTATCAAACCACTTTTAGAGAATCCCCCAATATCCAAATAAGATTTTGCCACCTTTAAAGCATTTTGCTTACTAACACTTATATTTGAATTATTATCAATATCATTTTCATTGCTTTTTAAATCATCATTGGTTTTATCTTGATTATGGTAATTATTAACAGATTGTTTATTATCATTTGAATTTTTTATAGTGTTATTATTAATATCGCCATTAGAAACATTACTATTGTCATTTGTATTATTGCTATCTAAGTCATTATTCTCTTTATCAATTTCACTATTTAAAACATCATCAGCTTTATTTGTTCCATATAATTGATCATAATATTCATCTATACTATCCATGTTAATTTCCGGGAGTTTAAAACCATCAGTTAAATTTATTAATAACCACACTGACATTATTATAACGATAATTATAATCAAATTTGAATTAAAATTGATATGATGACAATTAAAACAACAAATTTTATTTTTAGGCATTTCTTCTCCACATTTTTTACAAAATTTATATCTTTTTTCCATAAAAACAACACATCCTTTTAACCTTTACGTTAGCTCCATGTATTCGGCATAAAACTTTGGAATCGTTAAATAATTTCCCCATTTAGTTTCATAAGTAACATTTCCATTCAAAGTACCCCACATTTTTATCATATCATCCTCAATAAAGCTTTCACTACCACGATAAACAACATATATTGCATCCGAACAACTATATCCATCAATATAATAATATTTTTCACAATTAACATATACCCTAAAAATCGAATAATTTTCTGATTTCTCTACTACCTGAACTATTTCACCAAACCAATAAGCATGTTTATTTATGTAATCACTCGGGGTTCTTAAAACATCTTTATAGTTATAATTTTTACATGATTTTTTGTAATCATTAATATGTTGTTTTTCTAACTCTTCAAAACTTGTAGATAACATATTATTATCAGCATCAAAATACTTAGCTTCCAAATCAAATATATTATATAATTCATCGTATCTTACATAATTTGATGTCTTTCCAGCATATAAACATTCAAATTCAACATCGCTAATTATAGCTATACCTAATAATTTACTTATAAAATTATCAGAACTTACTGCACAAGTATAAATATCATCATCTAATATTTTTTTTTGAAATTTTAAATTCAATTTATTATTTTTTTCATTATGTTCGCAAGAAACTAAATGAACAGCACTATCTATTTTTTTTATTTCATCTAGAACAATTTCTTCATAAGTTAAAGGCTTATCGTTATTATTATTTACGCTATCATCCGGTACAACAATTAAGCAAATTATAATTACAGGAAAAATAATAGGTAAAATCTTTGGAAGAATACCATTTCTTATTTTTTCAAAATTTTCAAAAAGAATTCTATATGTTATGGGAAGCAAACTTATCCCTAATAAAATTCTTAAAATATTCGGCAAAAATTCAACCCCTATTGCAATAATTATAACTCCTAGCACATATCTTATTGCATTAAATATGCATTTAATAATTAATGTCACTTTAGTCAATTTAGAATTTTCAACTTTATCAATTTTAGTATAACAATTTGAACAAAAATCATTACCTTCACTAATTTCAGCACCACAATTTTCACAATAATTTTTATTTTTCATAAAGTCCTAACTCCTTACCTCTATTAATAATAACATTTATTTCAAGAAAAGTAAACATTTTATTAAGACATATCTTAATAAGTTTTAGTGGTGTTAAGTTATTTATCTTTTACTTTTATAATAATTATATTATAACTTTTATCTTAACAAGACATATTATAAAAAGGAAGTGATAAAATGTCTTCAATGGAAATAGTAGGATTAAATACTAAATGGTTTAGATATCAAAATAAAATTACACAAGAACAATTTGCAAATAAAACAAAATTTAAAATGGCATATATAAGTACGATAGAAAATGGAGATGCAAATTTGACATGTAAAAACATTGATTGTATCGCAAAAGCTTTTAACATTAAGCCTTTATTATTATTTGATGAAGAAACTGCTAAAAAAGCAAAGAAATTACCTAAAAGAGTTGATATGTACAAAAAAAATTAGAAGTGAAATTCTCATCTTCTAACTTTTTTATTTATCATATTCATCCATAAAACTTTTATAAATACCATTCTTTTTAGTACCCAATACACAATTTAAATTAATATTATCTAAAGATTTAAATATATTATAATCAATATCAGGATTCAATTCTCGCAAATATTTTATCAACTCTTTCATTTCTTTTCTTTTACTTACAGGTTCATCACTCAAGCTAACTTTTTCTGTAAACTTACATGCACAATTTATAAATTCTAGATTATTATACTTTGCCCAAGCTAAAATACTATTTTCTTTTACTAAATAAAGTGGTCTAATAAGTTCTATATTTTCAAAGTTTTCACTATGAAGTTTTGGAAGCATAGTTTTAACCTCACTACCATAAAACATTGAAAGTAATGTAGTTTCTATTACATCATCAAAATGGTGCCCCAAAGCTATTTTATTGCACCCTAATTTTTTTGCTTTATTATATAAATGACCTCTTCTCATACGAGCACACATATAGCAAGGGCTTTTTTCATTTAAACTATTAGCAACTTCAAATATATCACTATCAAACATCTCTAAGTTAATATTAAGTATTTTAGCATTTTCAAATATCTTTATTTTATTTGCTTCATTATATCCAGGATTCATACATACATAACATGCTTCAAAAGGAATGCCTCCATGTTTTTGTAATTCTTGGACACATTTAGCAAGCAAAAAAGAATCTTTACCACCAGAAATACAAACCATTACTCTATCATTTTCATTAATTAGTTTATAATCTTTAACAGCCTTAACAAATTTAGCCCATATTTCTTTTCTATACTTTTTTATAATACTTCTTTCGATTTCTTTATATCTTTCCATTACTAACCTCACTTAAATATTTCTTTACATAATTATAATAATATTTTATTTTATTTTTATATATTAAATTATTATATATTTCATCTATAATATTTTCTTTTTCTATATATTTTAATGTCCATTTATAATTTATATCAAAAACAAAAGCTAACTTCAATAATACTTTATCCGAAAACGATTTCACCTTTGTATGATCTATACTTTCTTTGTTTAAGAATTCATTTTTTACATCACTAGTAATACTTTCATTATCTTCATCAAGAACAATATCATTTATTTTTATCATATACAAAATATCTGTTTTATCTGCATCACGAAGAATTTTAGACATCAATAAATCAATGTCTTTTGTTTCATCGGAAATTTTATATTGATTATGATTTTTTATAGCAGAATAAATAGTTTTATCCCATTTATGATCAATTTTAAATCTATTTATCTCCTTGTTTTTAAAAAGTACTTGTAATCCTAATAAAGCATGATCCTCGCTCTTCAAATCATCAAAAGTTTGATATTTTTCCCATTGTACAAATCTTCCAATATCGTGAACCAAGCCAATAAATTCAGCTAAATATATTAAATCATCAGCGAGATTTAAATCAAGTGCAATACTCTTACATAATTTACTAACACGCAAAGAATGATTTATTTTTCTCTTAATTTCTTTTTTATTTACATCAAAATTATTAGCATATAAAAGAAATATTTTTTCATTATTCAAAATTATCACTTCCAAAAAGAATCCAAGGATACTCATTCCAAAATGGTTCGCATTTAAAAACTTCTTTTTCTTTTGTAATAGGATGTTTAAACTCTATTTTATATGCCCACAAAGCAATTTGTTCACCGACTTTGGCATTTTTATTATATTTTTGATCTCCCCACAAAGGGAATCCTCGTGAAGAAAATTGCACCCTAATTTGATGTGACCTTCCAGTTTCTAAATTTATTTTTACTAAACTAAGTCCATCAATATACTTTATTAATTTATAAGATAATTTAGCATACTTTCCTTTTTTATCAACAATAGTTCTATTTTCTTTTTCAAGTTTTAATAAATTGTCTTCAAAAATCCCATCATCTGGAACTTTTCCTTCAACAATAGCTAAGTATGTTTTTTTAAACTGATGTGTTCTAACCATATCGCTAATTCTTCCCGCGGCTTTACTAGTTTTAGCAAAAACCATTACACCACCAACAGGTCTATCAAGTCTATGCACTAATCCCAAATAAACATTACCAGGTTTATTATATTTATCTTTAATATACAATTTTAATTCAGATAATAAATCTGTATCTTTTGTTTCATCACCTTGTACTAATATGTTTCGAGGCTTTTCAACAATTAATAAATGATTATCTTCATGTATTACCTTATTCATCTTGCCATCTTCCATAAATTCCACATGGTAATACTAAATCATTTTTACTTATAGGAAGTCCAATTTCTCCAGCATCAATTACACCACCATAAGACTTACCAACGGTTAATTTTAAAATATTATATAAAACTGTACTTGAAACACCAGTTGTATATGCATTAATAAGAAAAAATAAAGGGTTATCAGATAACAGTAAAACACATCTACTTACTAATTCTTCCAGATTTTTTTCAAGTTTCCATACTTCACCACTAGGGCCTCTTCCATAAGAAGGTGGATCCATTACAATAGCATCATACTTATTTCCTCTTCTTATTTCTCTTTCAACAAATTTTAAACAATCATCAACCAAAAATCTAATATAATTGTTTTTAACTCCAGACAATTGAGCATTTTCTTTTGCCCATTCAACCATACCCTTAGCAGCATCAACATGAACTACAAGTTCAGCTCCAGCTTTACTACAAGCAACAGTTGCACCACCCGTATATCCAAATAAATTTAATACCTTAATTGGTCTTTTAGCATTTCTAATTTTATCCATCATAAAATCCCAATTCGTAGCTTGTTCCGGAAATAAGCCTGTATGTTTAAAATTTGTAGGACTAACTTTAAATTTCAAACTTTTATATTCAATAGTCCAAAAATCAGGCAACTTTTTATTAAATTCCCAATGTCCTCCACCATCGACAAATCTATAGTAAACACCATCAACAGTTTTCCACGATTTATCAACTTCAATTGGCCACATTGCAAGGGGTTCAGGTCTTCTTAAAATGACATTGCCCCATCTTTCTAATTTTTCGCCATTACCAGCATCTATGCATTCATAATTTTTCCATTCATTGCTTATTCTCATAGATAACACCTCGCTAAACATAATTTTACTAAAATTTTCTTTTAAATACAATAAAATCAAGACACTTTTGCCTTGATTTTTTATCATTTATAACAATAACTTGAATTAATCTTTGTATATCCGCTTTCACAAGAATATGTTGTAGAACAACTTGTAGTACATCCCCCACCTGTTGTATAGCACCTAGATGCAGACCAATCTACAATAGGAAATGTTGAAGGGCAAGAAGAATAATAAGCACTGTAACAAGTTTTCCAAGTTGGCTCATATGCTCCTCTATTACATGATTTTCTTGCTATTTCGGATGAAGAAGCATTATAGTAACAAACAAGATCACATACTTCTGTTCCTTCAGTACATGTTTCACTACAAGACCTTGAACTAGACGTTTCTATTATCTCTATATTGCAACTACCAGTATTACCCGCTTTATCAATTACATAACCATAAAATTTTCCTGTACTAATGTTTACTGTTGAATTAGTATAATCAGCTGTTTTATTTTTAGTAATACCCGATTTTTGGACATCAGTAGATTTTTGACCAAAAGATATCTTTGAACTATTTGCAGTTAACTTACAAGTTGGTGCCGTTTTATCTATTTTTAAAGTTTTTCCATTAGAAGGAGAACTACACTTATTTTGATAACAATTTCTAACATAAATAGTATTATCTATTTCAGAACTATATACAAAACTTCCTTTATTTCCATCTATTGTTCCCGATGCAGTTATCCAATTGCCATTACCAATTTTATACTCAAACTTTGTAACAACATCGTTTACAGATCCAGGATTACTTTCAATATAAATTGATTTATTTGTCCACGTTCCATTATATACCTGACCACTACTTGATTCTAATTTTGTAATAATAGTTGGAGTAGAAGGTGTTAATGGAATAACTTTTAATTCTGTTGTAGCTTCAGCAGTTTTTCCATTACCTCCTGTAGCAACGCATTTTAAAGTATACGTTCCAACCGCTAAAGATCCAGTTGCCTCAGGTGTACAACTCAGAGTACCACCACTAATTGAATAAGTAACTATAAAATATGAACTAGTTTTATTATTTGTACCCATTTTTATTTCATTGTTACTAGATTTAGCTACTATACTTGGACCAGCATCGTCTATAGAAGTAATTTCTATTTTTCTTTCTGTTTTATTTCCAGCTTTATCTTTTACACACACTTTATATTTACCATTTGAATTAATTGTTATTTCTTTATTTTTATTATAAGTTAAGCACATTTCATTTTCTTTAACGATAGCATAACCATCAATTCCTGACCCAATTCCATCGCTTGCCATTATTTCAATTTTTTTATTGACACTCCAATTAGTATTATATTTGATTTCATTTATAATGGGAGCTTCTTTATCAATTTTTATTCCCTTTGTTGCAGTTCCAACTAAATCCTCGCCATTATTGCTTTTACCTTTCACTTCACACTTATATCTACTGTTTAATAGGTTTCCATCAACACTAATAGTAGCCTCATTACTAGAAAATCCAGTATTACTTGTCCAATTATAAGTAGTATTTTGTTCAGCTAATAAACTTCCTCGATGCATTATCCCCAATGTAACTGCACTATTAAACCAAGTTGTATCATCAAATTTAATACATTGTCCATTCTCAAATTTACATACTTCATAATCTGTTGTTACCTCATATTTATTACATTTTCCGTTTTCATCTTTGCCCAAATCTTCCATTAAAGTTGAATTATATTTTCCATTTTCAAAATTAGATTTAATAATAAAACAATTCATGCTTTTATTATCTCTTGGATCATAAATATCAGTTTCATCATCAGATTTTACTTTACCTTCCTTAATCAAATTCTCAACATTTATCGTAGTTATCGAAGTTTCTTCAGCATATTCTGACGCTTTCGTTTCTAAATATAAAACTAAATTATAATATTCTTTCTCTAAAATATTTTTTCTAATATTTATAAATAGCATTACTGAAGCAGATATTAATATTGATAGTACTACCAACACTGCAATAAGTTCTATTAATGTAAATCCTTTTTTATTCATACTACCACCTATTATAATGATAAAATAAATAAAATAATAAGTCAATAAAAAACCACGGTAATCCGTGGAATAAAATGTCTACTAACGTTTTGAGAATTGTGGAGCTCTTCTTGCTTTTTTTAGACCATATTTCTTACGTTCTTTAACTCTTGGATCTCTAGTAATAAATCCGGCATTTTTAAGAATATGTCTGTAACTATCTTCTCTTGTTTGATCAGTATTAGCGTCAAATGCTAAAAGTGCTCTAGTAATACCTAAACGAATTGCTCCAGTTTGTCCAGAGAATCCGCCACCTTTAACATTAATATCAATGTCAAATCTGTTTTCATTTCCAGTAGCAACTAAAGGTTGTTTTAAGTCCATTACTAATGTTGCATAAGGCATATAATCATTAACATCAACACCATTAACAGTAATATTACCAGTACCACCAACAAGTCTAACTCTTGCTACACTTCTTTTTCTTCTACCAGTTGCTGTCCATTCTTGTTTCTTAGCCATAATTCCTCCTAATTAATTTCTAAAGCCTTAGGCTTTTGAGCTTCATGCTTATGATTTGCATCACGATAAACAAATAATTTTTTACCCATAGCTCTTCCAAGTCTGTTGTGAGGAAGCATTCCTTTAACAGCTCTTTCAACCATTTCTTCTGGATATTTTTCAATCATTTCTTTAGCATTTCTTTCTCTTAGTCCTCCTGGGAATCCGCTATGATTATAATATTTCTTATCTTCTAGTTTGTTTCCAGTTAAAACTACTTTGTCAGCATTTACAATAATTACATAATCTCCGCAATCAACATATGGAGTATAAGTAACTTTATGTTTTCCTCTTAATACATGAGCAGCTTTAGTTGCAACACGACCTAAAGTTTTACCTTCAGCATCAATTACATACCAATTTCTTTCAATATTTTCTTTTTTTTGCATAAATGTTTTCATAAAACTAATTCCTTTCACTATGCTTATTGTTTAATTTTCCCACGACTAAACAAATCACATAAATAAAATGTACCGATTAAAATTATATGAAAAAAACAGCCAAAAGTCAAACCTTTTTAACTATTTTCTTAAAATAATATGCAATTTTTATCTTTTTTTGTATTTTTTGACAAATTTCGCAATAAAAATCAATACCAAATCTTTTCTAAATATAATCCGTCCGCTGGAACAACACTTAATTTCTTATCTATATCTTTGTCTAACATATTTTCAATTATATGAATATCTACTTTACCTCTTCCAACATCAAGTAAAGCCCCAACTAGATGTCTAATCATATATCTATAAAAACCAATACCTACAAATTTAAATACAATAATATCTCCATGTTTTTTTATTTTAATATTATAAATCGTAGATGTGTAATCATCTCTATAACCACTTACAAAATTATGATAATCATGTGTACCAATTAATAACTTACTTGCATTTTTCATTTTTTTAATATCAAAATCATATTTCATTTGATAATAATAGCCATCATATTCTTTCTTATATTTTCCATTATTTACTTTATAAACATACATTTTTTTTATAACATTATGCCTTGCATGGAAATCATTACTAACAACACTAATTTTATTTATAATAATTTCATTATTTAACAATATATTTATTTTATCAATATCCTTATTGCTTACACTTCCATCATAATCAAAATGGGCACATTGCATATGAGCATGAACTCCAGCATCTGTTCTTCCGCTACCTTTAATTAAAATATTACTTTTTAATACTTTACTTAAAACATTTTCTAAAGTTCCTTGCACATTTTTTACATCATTTTGCCTTTGAAATCCATGAAACTTAGTACCGTCATAACCAAACTTAATTAAATATCTCATGATTTTACCCTATATATAGCTTTTAATAAATCGTCTATTTCTTTATAATGATTAATATTAACACCAAGATCTAAAGATTTATTTGTAAATTCCACTATCTTGGGTACATCAATATATTTACTTAATTCATTATTATATAAATCGTTAGTTTCTAATACAATTTCTTTGTTAATAACATACAAGTTATCAACACAATTAAAAAACAAATTGCTGTTTTTATCCACTAAAATAATTTTTCTTCCATAACTTACTATTTTTTTAAACAATTTTTTAAAAAATTCTATATCTTTATTTGTTAATCCTTTACTAAAATTTACTAATAATATTTCTTTATCTTGTAATTTACTTGCTAAGATAACTTTACTTTTATTTCTTAATGATAAATCTTCATAATCAAGCTCTAAATAACTTCCATCAAGCCCTACCATTTTTAAAGCATCGCTAGCTTTCTTTAATACAATATTTTTTACTTTGCCACTATAATTACTTTCACTAAAATCATTACTTATAACTCCGATAATATTACCTTTAAGCTCTAATTCCATAAATCCTCCGTTAGTTTATCCATATTATAGTAAACTTTATCTAATATATCGTAATAAGTTAATTGAATAGATAAATCTACCACGAAAGGAAGACCATATCCTAACTTTTTTAATACTTTTTCATTTCTTAAAACAACTTCTGTATTACCTTCAAGTACTTTTTTATCTTCATCATAAACAATAACATAATTACTTAATAGTGAATCTTCAATATTACTTGTAATATTAACAAAATTTATATTTTGCTTCTTTAATAATTCTATAATAGATTTCTTCTCATTGTCACTTAAATTAAACCAAGATTCATTAAATACAACTCTTTTACTTGGAAACATTTCTAATTTTTCTTTTAATTCATCAAAAAACATATTACTTCCAATAATTAAATAATCTTTGAATTGATTAAAAAATTCTTTATTAGCGTTATTAACAAGCAAAGTATAATTTACATTATCATCAAACATCATATAATACTACACCTCCGGCTTCCAAGCTCTTTTTTACATCTATTAGCCTTTGATTTGTACTTCCTCGAAACTTGCAATTCAAACTCTTTTTATCCATCATAAATTTACCATCAACCAATACGTCTACATTTTTTAGTAAATCAAGCCTACTTTTATCACTAAGTAAAGCCTCATAAGTAAAGCCAGTGTATGCCCAAACGTTTAAACCAATACTTTTAGCAAACTTAGCTATTTCTAACGCTGCCTCAGGTTGAAAAAATGGATCTCCTCCAGACAAAGTAATCCCACTTTGATATTTCAAATTTTTAAGTTTCATTTTTAATTCGTCAACATCCACAACTATTCCACCATTCATATCATGAGTTTCAGGATTTTGACATCCTTTACAATTATGTAAACAACCTTGAAACCAAATTACAGTTCTAATACCAGAGCCATCCAATATACTATCAGGTTGAATATCAGCTGCAAGTCTTACTACCATTATCTTCACTTCTTTCTTTATGTCTTTTAACTAAATTATTTATTTTAATAAAATGATGATTAACTCCAGATTTACCAATTTTATAATTATTTTCAAGTGTTACAATATCAGCTAATTCTTGCATTGATACCTCTGGGTATTTCACCCTAGCATCCGCTACTATCCTTGTATTTTCTTCAAGCAATCCAAATAAATCATGATCTTTTAAATAGTTAATGTTTTCAAGCTGAACTTGTCCAGTTCTAAAAGTTTTTTCTTGATTAGCAATCTCACAATTATTTAATCTATTAACCATATTTTTATGATCTCTATAAATTCTTATATCTTCAAAATAAAATAATGAATTCGTTGCTTTAAATCTTTTTATTAAGTCACTTATAGATTCACTTGCTTTAATATAAACAATATTTTTATAGCCTCTTTTTATTAATTTTGATTTCATATTGAAATTATTAAGTAAATTAAGAACCTGTTTTGCTAGTCTTTCCTTAGTAAAAATAAACTCTAAATGATAACCACTTGTACTTGGATTAGAAACATTACCAACTGCTAAGAAGGCTCCTTCTAAAAAGGCTATTTTTTCTTCATCACTTACTAAATCATCTACTTCTATTTTTATACCCACACTTATATCTTTTTTTATTAAATCAATTTTTTCTTTAATACTAAGAATATATATTTGCTTTACTTTAAATCTTTTTTGAATTCTAACCATTATACTGGGACTAACGCCATATATTTCTTTTATTTCTTTATATATTCTTCTAGCAATACTGGCATTTTCTAAAGTAATGTTTATTTCTTCTTTATTAAATTTAGCAACGCTATTTAAAAAGGCTATCAATTCATATCTTGCCTCGATAATATTAATATCATTTTTAGCTATTTCTTCTTTTAAACTTGTAGTAAATGTCATTTTCTACCATCCATTAAATATGAAAATAATAAGTAACCTGTTTTTAATGCATCATGTCTATACCACCCATCTTCAATTGTAAATAATTTATCTTTTATGACATATATATTACTTTCATCTAATTCATGCATATCTAATAAAACAGGATCTTTTTGTTCTTCGTTTCTATATTTCTTTGCTAAATCGCTACTTATTACTTCATCATTAGCTATAACAACATCTATACTTCCTTTACCTAAATATTTTTCTAAATAATCTATATGATCTTTCACAGTAAATCCGTCAGTTTCTCCAGGTTGGGTAAATAAATTACAAATATATACTTTTTCTCCTTTAGCTTTATTTATTACATTTACAAGACTTTTATCAATTAAATGTGGGACAATACTTGTAAGTAAACTACCAGAAGAAAATATAATTAAATCTGCTTCTTTAACAGCCTTTATTACTTTAGGATTAACAGTTATTTCTTTATCATATTTTACTTCCACTATCTTACTTGCACATTTAGTTAATTGATGTTCACCAATTACTTTCTTACCACTACTAGTAATACCAACCAAATTTACATTATCTTCAGTTAATGGCAAAATATTTCCCTTTACATCAAGTAATTTTTCCATCACTGGCATAGCACTAGCAAAATTACCTTTTAAATCCATCAAGGCCATTAATAATAAATTCTTAACTGAATGAATACCTAAACTTTTTGATTTAGTAAATCTATAATTCATTAAATCTATTACATCTTGATTTGTATCAGCCATACTAAGCATTACTTTAGTAATATCACCAACCGCAGGTATTTTTAACTCACGTCGAAGAAGACCTGTGCTTCCTCCATTATCAGCAACAGATACTACTGCAGTAATTTCTACTGGAAATAATTTTATTCCTTTTAAAAGTTGAGAAAGTCCACTTCCTCCACCAAATATAACAATCTTTTTCATAAGCAATCACACTAATAGTGTATCACAAATCTTATAAAAATGGAATATTACTTCTTTTAACTCCACCATTTACTTCATAGCATTTATCAATTATCATAAATGCACTTGGATCAATTTCTAAAATTCTTTTTTTCAATAAATAATAATCGCTATTAGAAACAGCACACATTATCATCACACCATTTTTGTGAGAATATCCTCCAGTACCAGGAATAGTTGTAAAACCAGTTTGAAATTCTTCAAGTATAACTTTTTTAATCTTTCTTGTCTTTCTTGTATAAATATAAAACAATTTACTATCTGAAATACCAAACATAATTTTATCAACAAAATATGTAGAACAATAAAGAATAATAAAAGAATAAACTCCTTTAGTAAAGCCAAACACTAACATACCAGAAAGTATAATAAAACCATTAGCAAATAACAAAGCCTTAGATTCACTAACTTTGCAATACTTATTTATTATTTGCATAATTATATCAGAACCACCCGCAGTAAAACCACTTCTATATATAAAACCACTGCTTATTCCGTATAAACATATTGCAAATAATAAAGTTAAATAGAAATCTTCTGTAACTAAATAACTTGATAAAAAGTTTGCAACCGGCATTGATAATGTAACCATTAATGGATATAACAAGGAACCAATAATATTTTTTTTAGTCGTACTCCATCCTAAGAATATAAAACAAATAATTAATAGTATAATATTTGAAATAAGTAAGAATACAGATGGTGTCCATCCAAATAATTTTTGCATAACAATAGCAATACCACTAAAGCCAGATACAACTAAATCATTCGGAGTTAAAAATAAGTTAAAACACATTGCATAAAAAAATAATCCAAATACCAATGAACAACCATCAAATATTATCTCTTTGTAATTAATTTTCTCCATATCTTCAACCACTTTTCTATAATAATTATAAACTAATATTTATTTTTTAGCAATTATTAATATTAAAAAACATATATTGTTTTAGAGGTGAATATAAAATGAATGGTAATTTCTACCAAAATCCAACATTTCCAAGTTCTAATTTCGGAACACCACCAGGAAACATGTCTGTATCTGAAGTAAATAATAGCAATTTACCAGATGAACAAAGCTATATTGAAAATATCCTAAGGTTAAATAAAGGAAGAAAGATAAAAGCTTATGTTTCATATCCAGACAGTAGTGCATGGCAAAACAAAGTATATGAAGGAATTATTGAAGAAGCAGGAAGAGATCATCTTATAATCAGAGATAACACAAATAATCTTTGGTACTTAATTAGAATAATTTATTTAAATTATGTTGAATTCATGGAACCAATTATTTACTCACATAGTTTTTCAGAAAAAACTTATTAAAAAAAACTGATAGCACAACCTATCAGTTTTAATTTTATTCAGCTATTATATTATCTAATAATAATATTTAAAATTATTCTTTTCTCTTCCCAATGTACTTTTAGGTCCATGACCAGGATAAATAACTATATCATCGGGATATTTACTAATTTTTTCTAAACTTTTCATCATATCTATATCACTACCAGTATCTAAATCAGTTCTTCCAATAGAACGATAAAACAAGAAATCTCCAGTAAACATAACTTTTTCATTTTTAAAATAAATACTTCTGCTATCACTTGTATGTCCTGGAGTATCAATCACTTCATAATCAAACATACCACTCTTAACGTTTTCTTCAAGTTTAAAATACTTCTTAATTTCATCTAAAGCTCCAACATGGTCAAAATGATGGTGAGTAACAATTATCTCCACAACATTTTTACCCATACATGCATCAATTATTCTATCGGCTTCATCACCCGGATCAACAATAAAAGCATTATTTCCAATACTACAGACATAACAATTTTCTTGCAAAGCACCAACAACTAACACTTTAATATCCATATACATCACCTAAACCACTGAGTTCTTGAATAGAACCAACCACCTGCTGATGGGTAACCTTCGGGTTTGATAGCATTTGCCATCCAATTACCAATAAAATATTTATTATTAGCAATTTTGCCTTTAGCAATACCAAAGTGTAAGTGTGTTCCAGTTGAACAACTTTCCCATTTTCTAGTACCAGCACCTCCACCTTGAAGGCCAATAACAGTATCCTTAGTTACAACATCTCCGGCTTTAACATAAACTTTTAACAAGTGAGCATATTGAACGGTATAATATTTACCAGCAACTTGCATCCAAATATATACTTGATTACCCCCACAAGTTTTAGTTTTCTTTGAATTATATGTTTTTTCAGCATTAATAACCATTGCAACAGAACCAGAACCAACTGCATAAACTTTAGTTCCTTCACCATTACCACCAATATCAACAGCTTGATGAACCTTATAAGTACCAGGTTTTAACGGATTATTTCTAACTCCAAAATTGCTATTTACTCTTCCCTTAATTAAAGGCTTTAACCACATAGCATTTCCCATTACTCTAGAACATTCATCTAAGTCTTGATTTTCTTTACAACCCATTTGTTCATAAACTTTAATTAATTCTTTTTGAGAACTAATCTGAGAATTAATATCTAAAGCAATATCATTTAAATCAGACAAATTATCTTGAAGACTATAAACTGCATCTTGATATGCAATAATATTTTTTTCTAAAGTTACTTGATACTTTTTCATATCAACTTGTAATTGTTCATTTTCTTTAATTAAGTCTTCTAATTTTTTTAGTCTCTCTTGTTGATAATTTGTTAATTCTTTAACAGCATCACTTCTCATTATTAATTCTGTCATATTAGATGATTCAGTAATAAATTCCATATAAACATTATTACTTAACATTACTTGATAATAAGCAATTAATTCTTTGTTTTTTTCTTCTAATTCAGCAATCTTTTTATCTGTTTCTTCGATTAACACTTTTGCATTTTCTATTTTTTCTTTACTATTTGTTATCTCTTGATTGGCATTATTTATCTCATTTTTCTTTGTATTAATTTGACTTTGTGTTAAATTCTTTTTGCTATCATTTGCTCTTTTTTGAGCTTCCAAATCCTTTAAATCAGCCCTAAGACCTGCCAAAGTATTTGCAGACTTGGCATACGCATTAGATGGCTTAAATATAAAACATGACACAAATATAATTATTGCTAAAACATATCTTATGAAATAACAAATTAATTTTTTTATACTCATAGTTACACCTTCAAATACTTTCTTACAGCTTTAATACTACCATACATACCTACTAAAGCTCCAATTGCTATAACTATTAAAGAAACCCAAAATACAAATGGATATGGTTTTATTAACATAATCATATTTGAAAGCAATTTACCATGCATTCTTGAATAAAGAATTACATATCCATAAATAGTAATACAAACAGGAATAATTGAACCAATTAAGCCAATTATGAAACCTTCAAATAAGAAAGGTAATTTAATTGTAATATTGCTTGCTCCAACTAATCTCATAATTTCAATTTCATTTCGTCTACTAAATATAGTTAGTTTAATTGTATTACTTATTAAGAAACTTGTTACAACTACTAAAGCAATTACTACCACTACTACTATTTTTTGTACTATATCAAATACAGATATTACTTGTTCAACCATTCCTTCTCCATATTTAACAGTATCGACACCATTTATTGCTTTAATATATTCACTTGTTTCGCTTAATTTTTTTACATCATTTACTTTTAATACGAATGAATCCATTAATGGATTTTCATCCAAATAATCTAAAACTGTTTTAAATGAGTCGTCATATTCACTCATTTCTAATTTCCACTCGTCTTTACTTTTAAATGTTACTTCTTCAACATTTTTATAACTTGATATTTCACTTTTAATATTATCAATTTGTTCTTCAGTTACATCTTTTTTTAAATAAGTAACAATTGTTAATTCATCTTCAATTAACTTTGTAGCATTATTTACATTTGCTGCAGCAACAACAGCCACAGCTACAAGTATTAACGTAATTGTGGTACACATAATAGATGCAAAACTCAAAGAAAAGTTTCTAACAACACTCTTAAGCGCATCTCTTATACTTCTAAAAAATATTCTAAACGCTCTCATTTGTCTTATAACTTCCTTTCGCATAATCGCCAACAAGCACTCCATGATTAATAACTAAAACTCTTTTTTTCATTCTATTTACTATATCTTTATCATGTGTGGCCATAATAATTGTTGTACCTAATTCCTTATTAATTTTTTCAATTACATTCATAATTTCTTCACTAGTTTTAGGATCTAAATTACCAGTTGGTTCATCACAAATTAAAAGCTTAGGCTCATTAACAATAGCTCTAGCTATACAAACTCTTTGTTGTTCTCCACCAGAAAGTTCTCCCGGAAATGATCTTACCTTTTCTTTTAGACCTACTCTTTCCAAAGCACTCATAACTTTAGGTCTAATTTCAGAGCCTTTCATGCCAATACATTCTAAAGCAAAAGCGACATTTTCATAAACCGTAAGTCTAGGCAACAATTTAAAATCTTGAAAAACAATTCCTTCTTTTCTTCTTAATTTATATACTTTTCTATTTCTAAGTTTACCCACATTTAAACCACCTACAAAAACAGTTCCCTTCGTAGGCTTTTCTTCTCTATAAAGCATTTTAATAAATGTTGATTTCCCACTTGCGGTAAGACCTATAACAAAAACAAACTCACCCTTACTAACTTCTACTGACATATCAGCAACAGCAGTTATACCATTTTTATAAGTTTTATTAACATTTTTTAATTCTATAAACTTCATAGGATCCTCCACCATAATTATATCATTAATTATCTATTTTATAAATGGCAAATTTATGTAATTTACACTTATTTGTTTAACTTTCCTTGCTTACATACCATAATTTTAATATAATAATTACATACGGAGATGATATTTTTGAAAAAAAATGAATTTATCGAAGGTGCACTAATAGCTACGATTGCTATAATTTTATCTAAAATACTCGGAGTACTTTATGTAATCCCTTTTTATAATATAATAGGTGAAAACGGTGGTTCTCTTTATGGATATGCCTACAACATATACAACTTTTTCTTAATTATATCTTCGGCAGGTATACCACTCGCTATAAGTAAAATTACTAGTGAATATAACACATTAGGAAAATTAAAAGAAAAAACATACATGTTTAAATATTCAAAAAAAATTATTAGAATATTTTCCATTGTATCATTTTGTATATGTTTCTTTGGCGCAAACTTAATAGCAAATGCTATCGTCGGAGATTTAACTGGTGGAAACACTGTATCAGATGTTGCTTTTGTAATTAGATGTGTATCATTTGCCATATTAGTTGTTCCTCTTTTAAGTATATTTCGAGGCTACTTACAAGGACATCATTATATAACGGCTCCATCAATTGGTCAAGTAATTGAACAATTTGTAAGAGTCTTAATTATAATCGTAGGATCTTACCTAGCATTAAAAGTATTTCATTTATCAACTGCAGAGGCCGTAGGTATTGCTGTATTCGGAGCTTGTGCCGGGGCTTTAGTTTCATATCTATACCTTCTTATTAAAACAAACAAAGTAAAAAAAGAATTATTTGTACCTTACGAAGAAGTATCTGCAACTGAAAAGAAAACAATCTTAAAAAAATTAATTGGTTATTGTATTCCTTTTATAATTATAAATGTTGCCAATAGTATTTATAACACTGTTGATATGATATTAGTTATCAAAGGATTAAATTGGATTGGTTATCCAGCCCAAGATATTGAAACAATTTCATCAGTATTTACCACCTGGGGAAGTAAACTAGTGAGTGTAGTAACAGCAATTGCAACTGGACTTGTAATAAGCTTAATACCTACAATCGTAGAATCATATACAAAAAAAGATATGAAAAAGGTTAATCAAGATTTTAATAAAACATTACAAGTACTATTATATGTCATATTACCCTTATCAATATTCTTAAGTATATTTTCAAAACAAGTATGGACAATATTTTATGGGGAAAGTTTCTATGGACCATTAATATTCAAATATACAATCCTACTTGCCATATTAGATTCTGCTTACATAATGATATGTAGTGCTCTTCAAGGACTATCTAAAACAAAACTAATTTACATCTCTTGTGCAACTGGTCTAATTACCAAAACATTATTAGATATTCCATTAATATTCTTATTTAATAAACTAGGTATTTATCCATTCTATGGTGCAATACTTGCAACAACAATTGGTTATTTACTATCACTTGCTATTCCACTTTACACTTTACATCACAAATATAACTTTAGTTACAAAGAAACATTAAAATCAATACCAAAACTAATAGTAACTATTGTTATCTTAGTAATAATATGCTTAATTTTGAAGCCATTAGTATTTAATCACATAACTAGAAAATTACCAATGTTACTTGCCCTAGCGGGTATTGGGCTTGCCTCTTTAATACTTTATTACATAACGAATAAAGATTTATTAAATGAATTAGTTGGTAACAGATTAATAAATAAGTTTAAAAGAAAGAAATAACTCTATCAATATATCAAGATTAAAAGAAATTAGAGAAGACCATGATTTATACCAAAAAGATGTTGCTAACCTACTTGGAATAACACAACAACAATATAATAAATACGAGCTAGGAATAAATGCTATTTCTTTAGAAAAAATAAACATACTTGCTGATTATTACGAAACAAGTATAGATTATCTAACATGTAGAACAAATGAAAGAAAACCTTATAATAAATCAATTCTAAAATAAATAATTTTAAAACATTAAATTTGCGATATACCATTTTTAAGACGTTTAATGACCCATTTTTAAAAATCACAAAAAAAACTCTCAAAATTTATTGAGAGTTTTTTTTATTATTGAAACATTTTCTTAGCAGTTCTAAGCATTTGTGCAGTATAACCATATTCATTATCATACCAAGCAAGTACTTTAACTAACTGTGCGCCATCAGATTCAACAATACTTGTTGAAAGACCATCAACTATAGCACCAACTTTTTTACCTAAACAATCGCTTGAAACAATTGGATCCATAGTAAACTTAATTGTTTCATTTTGATTATCTTGAAATAATTTATTAATTTCTTCAACAGTTGTATTTCGAGAAAGTTCTAGTGTTAAATCCACAACAGAACCATCAGCAGTTGGAACTCTTAGTGCATTACCATCAAGTTTTCCTAAAAGTTCAGGAATAACTAAACCAATAGCCTTAGCAGCGCCAGTACTAGATGGAACAATATTTTGAGCACAAGCTCTACCACGTCTAGATTTAATGCCTTTTTTATGAGCAATGTCAAGAGTTGCTTGGTCATTTGTATAAGCATGAACTGTTGTCATGAAACCTTTTTTAATACCAATATTTTTTTGTAAAATATTAAGTACAGGTGCTAAACAATTTGTTGTACAACTTGCAGCACTAACAATAACGTCTTCATTTGATAAAACATTATCATTAACACCATAAACGACAGTTTTCATTTCACCTTTTCCCGGTGCACTAATTAATACCTTTTTAGCTCCCGCTGTAATATGTTTCATTGCATCTTCCTTTGCAGTAAACTTACCAGTACATTCAAGCACTAAATCAATTCCAAGTTCTCCCCAAGGTAAATTTGCAGGATCAGTTTCACTAAAAACTTTAATTCTTTTAACACCTGCAACAACTATTTCATTTCCTTCAGCTTTAATTTCATCTTCATGAAAGCTTCCATGAACAGTATCATATTTAACTAAATAAGCTAAATCTTCTGCACTTGTCAAGTCATTAATAGCCACAATATCAAAATCAGTTTGTGTAACTATTTGTCTAAATGCTAATCTACCAATTCTACCAAAACCATTAATTGCTACTTTAATCATTATATCTTCCTCCTATAAATTCTCGCAATATTGATTCATCATTAACATATTCTCCCGGTATTGGGAAAAATTGTTTTAAAAAATCCACTAATCTTCTTGCTTCTTCATAATAAATGCTATCAACACTTACCGATAAAAGCAATGGCTCAACATAAACCTTTAAAACCCCAACTTCATAGGCTAACGCTGTATTAATAATAACATTTGCTTGGTGTATATATGGGAAAATATACTTTTCTTCTCCATTTCTTACACTTTGCCAATTATCTATTGTTTTAATTACATCATAACCCCTCGTTCTATTATCTCTCACTATTCTTCTAAGTAATCTTAAATCAATTGTTGATACATAATTATATTTATCTATACTTAAAGGAATAAAAGGACTCAAATAAATTTTAAACTTATATTTTTCTTCAATTTCCTTTGTTAAATTTTCATTCAATGCATGTAATCCTTCAATTAAGAAAATACTTTTATCAGTCATTTTTATTTCTTCCTTATAATATTCCCTTAATCCAGTCATAAAATTATACTTTGGAAATTTAACACTTTCACCTTTTAATAAATTATTCAAATTTTCATTAAACAGCTTAACATCTAAAGCTTCTAAGCATTCAAAATTATAATTACCAAATTCATCTTTCGGAGTTTCTTCTCGATCAACAAAATAATCATCTAAACTTATTTTTATCGGATTATAACCTAAAGCCTCAAAATAAGATGCTAATCTACTTGTAGTAGTAGTTTTTCCGCTTGAAGAAGGGCCAGCTATTAAAATAAATTTAACATCTTTTCTTTCTTCAATAATTCTAGCAACATCTGATATATTTAAATTAAACATTAATTCGCAAGACTTAATAAAGTTAATTATTTTACCATTACCAACATCTTTATTTAAGTCTGTAATATATGGCATATTTAAGTTGTTTAACCAATTTTTTCCATCCATAAAACTTTCAATTATTTTATCATAGTGAACATATTCAGGAACCATACCATTGCTTCTAGTTGTAGGAAATAACAATATTATTCTATTATTCCCCAAATAAACTAACTCAAACTTTTCTAAAGCTCCCGTACTGTAAGGCATTAATGAGTAAAAATAATTCAAATTATTTTTTAGCTTATATAAATTAACTACCTTATCACTTATATTTTGGATATTATTAGCTTTTTCATACTCTTTTCTGTTATTAAAATACTTTATTGCATCTTTTGGTGAAACATTTAATTTAGTTATTAGCTCATTATCACTAATAAGTTTGCACATTCTTGCTTTAATTTTTGATATATCTTCATGACTTAAAATTCTTGGTCCTTTTAAAACTCCCAGCATCCCCCTTGGAACACTATGTTCATAAACAACATCAAAGTCATTAAAAACTTCTTGCAAAGAAACTAAAAACAAAAACTTTAATCCAGCTTTATATATTCTATTACCAATTAAATCATTAGTATTTATAAACTCTATTTTTTCATCTTCAAGTATTTTATTATCCAAAGAAAATACTTCATTATTTATTTTATAACCTACAATATTATTCATATTATAATCTTTACTTGCATCATAAAAAGAAGTACCTTTTTTATACTCATGAACAGTATTATCATTAAATGTAATTTTAACTATATCCATCTAATCAACCTCTATTCTTTATAATTATATCAATTTTTTATAAATTTGTGAATAAAAATTAACATTATTTACTATTATTTACTTAGGTGATCTATTTTGAATATAATTCCAACAGTAATAACAAAAACTAACAATAAAGAATATGCATACGACTTATATTCTAGACTTTTACAAGATAGAATTATATTTTTAACCGGGGAAATTGATGATACAATATCAAACATAATAATAAGTGAATTACTCTATTTAGATAATATAAGTCATGAAAATATTTATTTATATATTAATTCTCCAGGTGGAGCTATAACATCTGGAATGGGTATATATGACACAATGAGATTTATCGAAAGCAAAGTTATAACAATCGGAGTTGGAATGTGTGCAAGTATGGCAGCATTTTTACTATCTTCCGGAGATGAGAGATATGTTCTTCCAAATGCCGAAGTTATGATTCATCAACCTCTCGGAGGAGCTCAAGGCCAAGCAACAGACATTAAAATTGCAGCCGAAAGAATTATTAAATTAAAAGAAAAATTAAATAGAATTTTATCAAATAATACTCACCAACCAATTGAAAAAATATATGAAGACACCGAAAGGGACAATTTTCTAAATGCCAAAGAAGCTAAAGAATATGGCTTAATAGATGATATCATAAAAAAGAATGAATTTTAGTTCATTATTATGATAAGTTCACCATTTTCTGAGTACAAAAACTTTTCTTTTGCAAATCTAACAATATAATCGTCATCTTGCAACTTAGTAACTTCACTTACTAATTTTTCTTCTTCACTTAATAAATCATTATATTGTTTATTTAAACTTGTAATTTTACTTTTATTTTCCATTATTTTAGTCCAATCTCCAGCTACAGAACTAACTAAAGACACAACAAGAAGAATTATAACAACGGAAATAACAAAAAGCCGTTTTTTTTCTTTTTTTGTTTTTTTCATATCCGGACATCCTCCCCATTCTCATCTGAATTATAATTAAAATTTATAAAATTGTAAATAATTTAAATTCACAAATTACTTCATTGACAATAATTTTACAAAAAAGACTATTTAATTCTTAACTTTTTTAAACATCTTTTAATTAACATAGAGCATTTATCATACAAAAACATCATAAAAATATAGCCCACTAAAACAACAGCAACAAAATACGGATGTATCATTCCAAAATTAACTTTATACATAACATAAATATATAAAATCACCATATCTATAACAAAAACTAATGTTACCAACAACTTAATAACATTATTTTTATTAATTAACATATACTTATTAAATCTTGTAAATAAATAAAATATTATTCCATATATAAAAGATATCAAGAAAGATATTACTTGAATATAGCTATTCATTTAAACAATTTTGTTATAATACTTTCTTCTTTATTTTTAGTTTTACCATCAATATACATAAATGAATTAATCTTCCCTTTAATCTTTACATTTCCATCTACAGTGTCTAATTTTAATAATTCAAGACCATTACCTAATATTCTTAAATTTCCCATTACCGTTTCCATCAAAAACTCTTCATCATCAAAACTAACTATTTTATTAACACCATTTATACTAATATTACTTCTATCAACCATTTTTACTTCCTGTGTTCCAAAACTAGCTTCTCCCATTAATATCACCAATAAATAATATGAAAAAAATAGACAGAATATTCTATCTATTTGATACGTGTCTATTTAAAGATAAATCATTTAATTCTACTAATGGATTTTCTGCTCCTAAATGATCTACATAAGCCGCCATTCTCTCCTTTACTATACTTTCTGTCGCTGATTTTCTATAAGGTTTTAATGCAGCTTCTAAAGATTTTTGAACCATTAATGAACTAACCCATGGAATAACAATATCTCCATCTTCTAAAAACTCATATTTATCTGTGCCTGGAAAATAAATAACTCCAACTGCTCCTAGTTTTTCATATTTATTTTTAAATACTTCAAGATTTTTTACTCCAATTGCATGAGCATTAACACTATTGTTTAAAATATCATCTAATGAGAATTTCAATCCAACATATATTTCTTGAATAAAAGTATATCTTCCATCAAATGATATTACTTTTGCTCCCTCAAGAACTTCTTTTTCATTTTTATCTTTTCCATAAACATATTGTATACTATATAACATAAATAATCACTCCTTTTTTTAGCGACAGGTCTAATTATATAACACATATACATTATATGTCAAGGACAAAATTTTATGAAATTACAAACAAAAAAGTTAACTATTCGCTAACTTCTTCATTTAATATTCTATTATATTCATCCAAAATAACTTTTTCAAATTTTTCTCTAGTTTCTTTGTTTGTAGGGAAAACGACGTTTTCTTCTTTACCATCTTTATTTAATTTACCAGGCATAGAAACAAACAATCTTGAATTTCCTTCAATTATTTTAGCTCCTCTTATAGCTAAACAGTCATCAAGTGTAAAATCTACAAACGCTTTTAATCTTGAACCTTCTTTTTCTCTTCTGTAAACCTCTAGTCTTGTTATTTCCATAATACTACCTCCTTATGTTGTTTTACTACCTTAATTTTAAAACATAATTATCATTTTTGCAACAAATTTTTTTAAATTTATAAATAATTTATTTTTACATCACCAGTTATAACATCTCTATAACAAAAACTTTTTTCTTCTCCATCCACTAATACTGTAAAAAGATTAGGATACGTTTTATATAATATTCCTTCTAGTTTGTTAACTCTATTACGCATTCCATACACAGATACTAATACTTTACTATTAAGTTTGTTATTTATTTCATTTTTTATTATATTAATATTCATAATTTCTCCTTATCTTGGATATCCCACATACATAAGACCATTACAAATAAGACCTCCCATACCATCTTCTTTATATTTAGTTTTTTCAAGTAATTTCTTTAAATCAATTTCCTTATTTCTTTCTGTTAAAGCTATGGTACTAGCTATAATTGCAGGATCTAAGGCGTGAATATTAACTCTTTTAGGGCTCGACGCAAAGTTAGCACCAGCTTTTATTAGCTCTTCATAATCACTTTGGCAAGCTCCAGCTATAACAACTAACTTTTCATGACTTTTTTCATAGTTTCTAGCAGTTTTAACAGCTTTAACAAAATAAAGAGAATTTTTATAATTATTTATATCTTTGGCATCCCCTTTTTTTCTATAATAAGCATCATGTCCAGTAATTATAACAATATCAGGTTTAAATTCTTTTAAAAGCATTGGTAATTGTTCATAAACATTTTTTTCATTTATCTTTTTACCAATTGCCATAATACCATTTTTTTTATAAAACTTTAAACATCTCGATAAATACTCTTCATCTGAATCGATATGTAGAACTTTTGCTGGCAAATAAAAAAACTCTCCTCGATCAAGATTATCATCTAATAAATCAATATCATCTATTACATTATCTTCATTTATATTTTCCTCTTTTCTTAAATCAGTTACTTCAGCATCTGCAATTAATCTTACTTCAACACCTTTTAAATAATATAGACCATTTTTAATATTAATAACTTTAAAAACAGTATCATTATCATAACTGTTTCTAGTTACATAATCACCCTTTTCTATATTCAAAATATATATCACCATTAAATAATATGCTACAACAAAAAAAAGAATTCCCATTTAAGAATTCTAACTTATATTTTTACACAAATCTACTAATATTTCTTCTGATAACTCTTCTGCTCGAACACTTAAATCAAATCCATATTTTTCTAGTACTTCTTCTACTTTTTCTAAATCATACATACCACTTAAATTATTTTTCAAGTTTTTCCGTTTTAATCTAAATGCGTTTTTTAAAAACTTAAAATAACTTTCAACATTAACATCTAATTTATTTTTTCTAGGAGTAAAACTTATTACACTACTTTCCACTTTGGGAACTGGATTAAACGCATATTTAGAAACATCACATACTTTACTTATATCAAAATAATATTTAAGCACTAAAGTTATGTATCCATAATTTTTAGTTTTTTCATGAGCCATAAATCTATCCGCAACTTCTTTTTGAATCATAATAGTAAACTTAGTAAAATTCATATTTTCTTTTATAACGTGTTCAATAATCGGAGTCGTTATATAATAAGGAAGATTTCCTACTAAATATAAATTGTTATATTTTATATCTTTAATATCGTCATTGATATTACTATTTAAAAAATCTTTATAAATTACATGTAACTTATCATCTTCTAACTTACTTAATATATTACTTAAGTCAGTATCTAACTCATATGCAATAACATTAGATCCTTTTTTCTTAAGTTTACTTGTAAGGGCACCTCTGCCTGGCCCAATTTCAATAATTAAATCATTATTACATGCTGAAACTTCATCAACAATTTTATTGATTACATTATTATCAATTAAAAAATTTTGTCCCAAACTCTTTTTTGCTTTCATAAAAAAATTCGAGTGGGGTTTATTCCCACCCGCTCCTTAAAACATCATATGTTATTTTACTTCTACCTATATTTCTAGAAGCATATTCTTCACTTGGTGTAAGTAAATCAAGAGCATAGCCACCAACTCCACGATCAAGTACGATAGCAAATTGCTCACCTTCACCAACTCTGTTACTTGTAAATCTTACAATAGATCCACAAGCTAAATTCTTACTTGAAGCAACAATATTTACTTCTCCATATTCATAATCTTTATATGTTGTTGTTCCATCTTTTATATTATATTTTGGCATACATCCAAGAGTTCCATTACATAATGGACAATTATATGCATACCCAGTTAAATCTCCAGTATATGTTGCTATGGGAGTATATTTAATTGTATCTTCAACTTCAATTATTTTCATAGCCATAGTTGTTAAATTAACAGTTTTATTCAAATTATCATTTTCAACAATAGCCATTTTTGTATCTGAACTGCTTTTAGCAATCACAAGCATAAATATAACAATTGACATTCTAACGAAATAATTTACTACTTTCATTTAATATCCACCTTTCACTGGACAATTAAATTATAACATTAATATGTTAATAAAGCAATTGACAATATTTTACAAAAAAGTTTCATTTTTAAATTAGTCAAAAAAAGATAAAGTTTAAAATTAATCTAACTTCATCTTTTTATACATAATAGCAATATTTTTATTTGTTTTTTTTGCTAACTCTTCTAATGAAATATTATATAAATCAGCTACAAACTTGGCAACTTCAAATACATGTCCTGGATTATTTTGTTTACCTCTAAAAGGTTCTGGAGTAAGATATGGACTATCAGTTTCTAAAATAATATTTTCAAGACCAACCTCTTTAATCACTTCTTTTATCTTAGCATTTTTAAAGGTAATAACTCCATTTACACCTAATAAATATCCCATTTTAATATATATTCTTGCAGTTTCTAAACTTCCAGAAAAAGAATGAATTACACCTTTACAATTAAATTTCTTTAAAGAATTAATTGTATCTTCTGTAGCATCTCTTGAATGTACAATCACAGGTAAATTATATTTTTCTGCTAAAGCTAATTGAGTTTCAAACAATTTAATTTGTTCTTCTTTATTATCTTTAGTATAGTAATAATCCAAACCAATTTCTCCGATTGCTACTATTTTTTCATTACTTAAATTAACTTCAATAAACTTAATATCTTCTTGTGTTGCATCATCAACATCTTCGGGATGAATACCAATTGCACCATACATATTTGGATATTTTTCAATTAAATCTAATACTTCTTTATTAAATTTATTATTGCTTCCATTATTAATGACATATTTTATATGATTATTACTTGCATTTTTTAATACTTCATCTATATTTTCATAATCAGATTTAAATATATGACAATGCGTATCAACAAAATAATTATTCATTAATCTCAATCCTATTAAATAATATTTCCGGTTTATTTAAAGTAATTCCACACTCTAAATTACCAAATTCATTAATACTTTCAATACTTCTTTCATTTGTATTAAGTTCATTTAATATTTTTTCACTTGTTACATTAATAAACGGTTCAAGAAGTATTGCACATACTCTAATACTTTCTAAAATATTATATAAAACAGTTTTTAATCTATCTTGTTTTGCTTCATCTTTAGCAAGTATCCATGGAGTCGTTTCATCGATATATTTATTACATCTTTTTAATACTTCAAATATTTCTTCTAAAGCCTCATTAACTTTTAAACCATCCATTTTTTCATCGACTTTTATCTTTAAGTTTGTAACGGCATTAATTAAGTCATTATCTATTTCTTCATTTACTTTTGGATTTTCTACCACCCCATCAAAGTATTTATGACTCATACTTATAGTTCTATTAACTAAATTTCCTAAATTATTTACTAAATCTGCATTTGTTCTATTAATTAATGCTTCTTCAGAAAAATTACCATCACTACCAAAAGATACTTCTCTTAGTGCAAAATATCTAACTGCATCAACACCATAAGCATTAATATATTCTCTTGGATCTTTGTAATTTCCTAATGATTTAGAAATTTTTCCACCATTTATAATTAACCATCCATGTCCAAACACTTGGTGAGGTATTTCAATTCCTAAAGCCATAAGAAGTGCTGGCCAAATAATTGCATGGAACCTTGTAATTTCTTTACCTACTAAATGTAAGTCAGCTGGCCAATATTTTTTAAATAATGGTGCATTTTCATCTGGATATCCTAAAGATGTAATATAGTTTGATAATGCATCAATCCATACATAAATTACATGTTTTGGGTCAAAATCTACAGGAATTCCCCATTTAACTGAAGTTCTTGATACACATAAATCTTCAAGACCAGGTTTAATGAAATTATTTACTAGTTCATTTTTTCTTGAAACTGGTAAAATAAATTCCGGATTCTTATCATATAATTCAACTAATTTATCTTGATATTTAGATAATCTAAAAAAGTAAGCTTCTTCAGTAACATTTTTAACCTCTCGACCGCAATCCGGACATTTACCATCAACAAGTTGAGTTGCTGTCCAAAATGATTCACAAGGAACACAATATAGTCCTTCATAAGACCCCTTATAAATATCCCCTTGGTCATATAATTTTCTAAATATTTTTTGAACAGCTTTAACATGTGATTCGTCAGTAGTCCTAATAAAATAATCATATGAAATGTTTAAACTTTTCCATAAATTTTTAGCATTTTCTATTATAACATCAACATATTCTTTTGGCGTTACACCAGCATCCTTAGCTTTTTGTTCAATTTTAGCTCCATGTTCATCAGTTCCAGTTTGGAAAAACACATCGTATCCATTTAATCTTTTATATCTTGCAATAGCATCTGCAATAATAGTTGTATAACAATGTCCAATATGAAAATCAGCACTTGGATAATATATTGGTGTTGTTATGTAATATTTTTTATTCATTTTCTCTTCCTTCTTTCTTTTTATTTGTGCTACCTATACCACCAGTTCTAAGTGTTTTAACATTATCATCATCAGTTGTTAAAAATTTAACGAATATCCCTTGGGCATAAGCATCACCCTTATTTATTATATATTCTTTATCACCATGATTTTGTAAACATACCCACATATGGCCTTCATTATCACGATTATTATAATAATCACTTTCAATAATACCTACTTGATTAGTAAGCCTAACATTATATTTAAAACCCATACTACTTCTTACCACGATCATAAGCATCTCATCACTTTCAAAAGTAGCCTTATAGCCAGTTGGTATCTTCACAATCTCATTTGGTTTAATAACATAATCTTTTATGGCAAAAAAATCATAACCTGCACTACATTTCGTCCCTCTTAAAGGGAGCATATAATCATCATACAAAGTTTTATTATCTCCAAAAACTTTAACAAATTCAGGATAACTTATTTTTTCAAACTTTCTCATATTTCCTCCAACAAAAAAATCATAAACTAAGGACGAGTATAACCCGCGGTACCACCTTAATTCATGATTTATCATGCAACTTAAAAATTTATAACGTAATTACCCGATCTTAACTCCAGAGCCATATTCGCATATCTTCATTTTTTCTTTTCCACCAACCAAGAAATCTCTATGAAACGAATGATACCTACTCTTTCCTTCCTCGCTAAACTAAACATAGTTTACCATACATTTAAGTTTAATTCAAGTTAAAATATATCAATTTTATCAGCAATAATCTTTGCTAGTAGTTTTCCTAAAAAAGTATAGTCATTTCCACTTGCACTAATTAAAATAACAAGTCCCAAAGAATCACTAGATGCAATAATTGGTACAACTGTATAATAGCCACTAACATCATTTCCAAAATTTATTGTGGATAACTCTTTACTTATAAACATTTCTCTATTATCAATAAACTCTAAAAATTTGTTATTAAGTTTAGAGTTTTCCACAATTTCTTTATTTGAAGAACTAATAACTTTTTCTCTATCAGTTATTACTAAATCAACATTATAAATATTTTTAATAAGTTCACATAACTTACCACTTAAATCTTCATATTTTCGTACCTCAAAATATTTTTTTAATATAATACTATCTTCATTAGTAAATATCTCTAAAGCCTCACCATTTCTAATACCTAAATTTTTTCTAATTTCCTTTGGAATAACTATTCTTCCAAGTTCATCTATTTTTCTTGTTACACCAGTTTGTTTCAAAAAAATTCACTCCACTTCATTACTTATTGTGGAGCAAATTATTTTTTTTATGTATTAAAGTATTTTTTCTAATAAAGTAACTATATAAAATATAAAATGTTTAGGTAGATCCTTAGTATAAAGTAAAATACTAATTCTTTTATTAACATATTTTATATTAAATGATCTTGATAAATTCATTGCCTCAATTAAAAGTTTATCTCCTTTAATACCATTAGATATTTCTTCGGGTAAAGTAATTTCAATACTTCTATCAGTTTGAACAACTTGTTTAATATTATATTTTTTAGCAAGCTTTTCAAACCACTCTTCATACATATAAACGAGCATATCATCAGTTACTTTTCCAAATCTATCTTCAAGTTCATTCTTAATTTCTAACATCTTTTCATAAGAATCGATTTCATTAATCTTTTGATGTATTTCAATTTTAATATCTTCATCAGTTACATAAGAATCACTTATATGAGTACTCACATTTATTAAAGCTTGTGTATCAGTATCTTCTTCTTCAACAAACTCACCTTGTTGACGTTTAATTTCATCTTCAATCATTTTCATATATAAAGAAATACCAACACTATCTACGAACCCTGCTTGAGATGCTCCGAATATGTCCCCGGCACCTCTTAGACTTAAGTCTCGCATTGCAATTTTATAACCACTACCAAGTTCAGTAAATTCTTTTATAGTATTAAGCCTTTTAATTGCAATATCATTTAACATTTTATTTTTTTCATACATCAAATATGCATATGCAATTTTATCACTACGACCAACACGACCTCGAATTTGATAAAGTTGACTTAAACCAAAATTTTCTGCATCATGAATAATTAAAGTATTTACATTTGGAATATCAATTCCACTTTCTATTATTGTTGTGCATATTAATATATCATATTCATAATTAATAAATGAAGACATTATATTATCTAGTTCGTCCTTTTCCATCTTACCATGAGCAAAAGTAATTCTTGCATCAGGTACAATTTCATGAATATGATTCATATATTTTTCAATAGTTTCCACTCTATTGTAAAGAATAAATACTTGTCCTTTTCTAGCTAGTTCTTTATAAATTGCATCTTTAATTAAAAAGTCATCTTCTACTGCTACATAAGTTTGAACTGGATATCTATTAACGGGTGGAGTATCAATAATTGATAAATCTCTAAGTCCTGACATCGCCATCTTTAAAGTTCTAGGTATTGGTGTTGCACTTAGAGTCAAAACATTAACATCACTTTTCATAGTTTTTATTTTTTCTTTATGGGTAACTCCGAATCTTTGCTCTTCATCAACTACAAGCATGCCCAAATTCTTACAAACAATATCATCACTAAGTATTCTGTGTGTACCAAATAGTATATCTATTCTACCATTTTTTAAATCATCAAGTACTCTATGAGTTTCTCGAGCACTTACATGTCGATTTAATAAAGCTATTTCTATTGGCCAATTTTTAAATCTTTCCTTAGCAACATTATATTGTTGTTTTGAAAGAATGGTCGTAGGGCATAAATAAAGCACTTGTTCATTATTTAAAACTGCCTTAAACATTGCTCGCATTGCTACTTCAGTTTTGCCAAAACCAACATCACCACATAGTAACCTATCCATTGGGTTATTTTTTTTCAAGTCATTATTTATTTCTACGACTGCTTTCTTTTGATCTGGAGTTAAATTATATTTAAATTCACTAGCAAATACATCTTCTTCAGGATAATCACTATAAGGTTTCTTTTTTAATTCTAATCGTTTTTTATAAAGTAGAATTAATTCTCTTGAAATATCTTTGACTTTTTCAGAAATATATTTCTTAGTTTTTTCCCAATTAGTACTCCCAAGTTTATTAAGTTTAGGTTTAACACCATCTTTACCAGTATATTTATAAATTAAATCTATTTTTTCTACAGGCACATAAATTTTATCTGTACCTTCATAATAAATTGTTAAAAAGTCTTTTTGAACACCACGAACAGTTAAAGTCGTTATTCCTTGATAAATACCAATTCCATGTGATATATGAACTACATAATCGCCTTTTTCTAATTGATTAAAATCTTTAATTCTTTTACCAACATGAAAATTATTTTTATAAACTCCTTTGACTAATTTTACATCTTCAATATCATTTTCAGAAATTACCACATACTTATCAAGTATAAATCCATGTGATAATTCTTTCATGACTATATTTGCACTAGGGATTATCTTTAATAATTTCTTTTTTTCATTATTATTACTTAAATAAAAATAAACTATCTTTCCTTCTTTTACCCAATTATTATAATCACTTGTTAATTTTTCAAAATTTTCTTTATAGTTTATTACACTTTGAGCCTTTAAATCAAGGCCTCCGGTTGAAAATAAATTAACAAATATTTTATCACTATCTTTTATATCATCAAAAGAATACATAATATCTTCACTAATATTATTGGATTTTTTATATTCAAGTATATCATCATACAAATGTGTAAATGAGGCATCAATCTGTGATTTATCTACATAAACCACCAAAGGGTTATTAGCATAATCAAATAAAGAATTTTTATCACTTGATACAATTTCATCAATTGCTTTTATTTTTATAGACGAAATATCTTCCATTGACATTTGCGTATTTTCATTAAAATATTTTATATTATCTATAACATTTCCATCAAATTCAATTCTAATCGGATGTTCAAAATCTATCGGATATAAATCCAAAATGAATCCACGAACAGCATATTCACCGGACATAGTAACCAAAGATTCTCGATGGTAGCCAAGTTCATCAATTTTACTTACTAACTCATCCCTTTTTATGAGATCATTTTTACTTACCTCAAAATAATTCTTAATATCTTTACTAGGTAAATATTTTAAATATCCCATTAAATTAGTTACAATTATATATTTTTTATTATCTTTTATTTTATCTAAAGTCTCCAACCTTTTATACTTTAATTCTGGGCTACTTGCTATAATCATTGATGATAAAAAATCATCCATTGGAAAAAGTAATGTATTTTCATGTATTTTAACTAATTCATCATATATTTTATTAGCTTCAAATAAAGAACTAGTTAATACGATAATATTTCTATCATATTTTTGACTCAATTTTTCCACGAAAAAAATGTTTAACTCATTTGTTAAACCAGATATTTCTGTTCCAATTTCGTATTTAAAATATTCGTCTAAAAAATTCATATTACCTCTTTATTTAGTATTATAAACATTCATTGTTTTATCTATTCCTACACTTATAAATGAATCTATTATTTTTCCAAAAGTAATAAATTCACTATTTAATGTTTGTAACTCTATCTTACTAAATTTACCTAACACATAATCTATAACTTGATCTTTTTTAACACTTCCAATTCCAACCTTCAACCTTGAAAAATCTTGATTTCCTAAAGAACTAATAATAGATTTTATACCATTATGGCCTCCACTTGATGAATGACATTTCAATTTATAATCACCGACATTTAAATCTAAATCATCTTGAATAACTAAAATATCTTTCATATCTATGTTAAAATATCTAACAAATTCACCAACAGCCTTACCAGAATTATTCATATAAGTTAAAGGCTTTATAAATAATACCTTTTCTTGATTTATAACACTTTCATAATATAGAGCATTAAATTTATTTGACCATTTTACATTACCCAAATAATCATCTAAAACCATAAAACCAATGTTATGTCTCGTCTTATCATATTCTTCACCAGGATTTCCTAATCCTACCACTAGTTTCATCTAAAAAACCTCTCTTTCAAATAAATGTTGATAAGTATCTAGGTTATCAACGCAAATTTCTTTTCTCAATTTAATACCAGGTTTACTATTTTTAACACACTTAATCAAAATAGTATTCGCAGACTTTTCTTTTTTCGTAGAAATAAATTGCAATTCTTTAACATTCATTTTATTTTCTCGTGCTAAAACTATTATATCATCTAATCTTTCTACACGATGAACTAAATAAAACGCTTTATTACTTTTCAGATATTTACTTGCAATCTTAAAAATTGTCTCTAAATTAATGGTAATTTCATGACGAGCTAATGATAAAAAATCGTTTTTATTTCTATATCCATTTTCTTTTGTTTTAAAATATGGTGGATTACATGTTATTATATCAAATGTATTACTATCAAAATAATTATCTATGTTTTTAATATCATCATTTATTATTTTAATATTTTTTTCTAAACCATTAATTTTTACTGACTCTAAGGCTAATTCACTAATTTCTTTTTGTATTTCAAAACCTATAATTTCCGCATCAGATTTTAAACTCAAAACCAAAGGTACCGGAGCATTTCCCGTACACATATCTAATATTTTTTTATCATCTTTTTTTATATTAACAAATTCTGCAAGCAAAAGTGAATCAAGTGAAAACTTAAAACCATCCTTCATTTGCATAATATATCTATTTTTATAATCAAATAGATCATTTTTCACTTTCGAAATCATAATCTATTTTTTCTCCATTTAATAAAATTTTACCACGATGATTTATTATATCTACACTTAATACTTGTGCTTCACCAAAAGATGTAATTATTTTATCTCCGACTTTAGGTAATTTACTGGCTGCTTCAATATATGCTTCATCCTCATATGCCAAACAACATAAAAGTCTTTCACAAGCCCCATTGATTTTTGAAGGATTAAGGGCTAAATTTTGATTTTTAGCCATGTTCATACTTATCGTATCCATTTTTCTTAAAAATCTAAGACAGCATAACTCTCCACCACAAACACCAATTCCACCAATTTCTTTGGCTTTATCACGAGCCCCAATTTGTCTTAACTCAATTCTAGTATGATAAATACTTGCAAGTTTCTTAGCCAGTTCTCTAAAATCTATTCTTCCATCTGCAGTAAAATTAAATAATAATTGGCTTCGATCTAAATTAAATTGAGCACTTACAACATTCATTTCTAGCTCAAAATCTTTAGCATATTCAATACATTTTTTTAAAGCCTTATCAGCATCTTTTAAATTAATCAAATACGCTTCATATTCTTCTTCAGTTGCTAATCTTTCAATTTTTTCCATTTCTTCTTTAGGTTTAACATCTTCAAGAATTTGTACTACTTTTGTAAGTTGTAAACCTCTTTCAGTATTGATTAAAACCAAAGATCCAACTTCATAATCTTCATCGCTCAAATAATAATATTTTTTATCAATATTATTAAATTTAACACCATATACTTTATTCATTGTAATCACCCAACTCTATCACAAATTTATCTAATAACAATTCTATATTTACATTACTATCAATATCTTCAATATATCTAATTAACATTTTAATTCTATGTATTATTTCATTATAGTTTAAAAAACTAAATTTATTTAATACTTCCAAATCTAAATTGTTTTCCAAACCTAAGTTTTTATTTAATAACTCTTCATAAATAATAAGAATAATTTTAAATATAGTTTTTATGTCATTTCTTTCATTAAATTTATTTAAAACTATATCTCTATTATACATTATTCCATCTTTTTTTTCTACTTCTATTTTTTCTAAATATTTAACAGCTATATCAAAATAATCTTTATACTCATTACTTATTAAAGTTTTAGAATCTAATTCATTACTTTTATATATAGCCCTTATTACTTCACACCTACTTCTTATCGTAGATATTACATTATTTGCATTATCAGTTATGAAAAAGCCAATAATATTTGGTTCAGGTTCTTCCAAAAACTTAAGCATTGTATTTGCTGATGCTCCATTTAATTTTTCAGCATTTTTTATAACATAAATATTTTCTTTTGTATAAATTGGAACAGTGCTAAATTGTTTTTTTAAATCTAAAATCTGTTCCTTTTTTATATTCATCCCATTTGGACTAATAACAATTAACGATGGCAAATAGTTTTGTTCAATTAAATTGCAAATATTACATTTATTACATTTTTCACTAAACTCGTTTTGACAAAAAATTTGTTTAATAACAACTAATAAATCATTAAAACAATTTTCTAAATTATTTGTTTCAATTAAATAAGCATGAGATAGTTTATTCTCATGATAATATTTTACAAAATTTTCTAAAACTTTTACTTCCACAAATCCTCCTATAACAAAACAAAATATATCGCTACTAATGCCAAAAGTCCACTCATTCCTAAAGACGCTACAACACTAACTGTAATTACATTTATAGGAATAAATATTTTTAATCCGCTTACCAACAAATTAAATGCATATACTAAAAAAACAGCTAATATTATTTTCTTAATTACTATAAAAATTATTTTTTTCATAAGTTTCTCCATTTAACTATATGAAAAAAATAATTATTTAATCACTTATTTTCTTTCTATCTTCTAAGGCTTTATCTAGTGTTATTATATCTAAATAATCTATTTCAGCTCCCATTGGAATACCATATGATAATCTAGATATTAACACATTCTTTTTTTCAAATATTTTTTTAATATATAATGTTGTTGTTTCTCCTTCAATTGTTGATTTTAAAGCTAATATTAATTCAGGTTTTTTAGCCTCTTCAACTCTTTTTACTAAACTAGATAAATTAATATTATCAGGACCTATATTATCTGCAGGACTAATAAGACCATTAAGCACATGATAAACCCCTTTATAATTACCAACTTTTTCAAAAGAAAATACACTTTTATAATCCTCAATAACACAAATCAAATTTTTATCTCTTGATGGATCACCACATATGCTACAAATCTCATTTTCAGTTAAATGACCACATATACTACATTTATGTATCTTTTTTATATTTTTTAAAGAATCTGAAAATTTATCTAAGTCTTCTTCTTTAAAATTTAATGTTGCAAGTGCTAATCTTTCGGCATTTTTTTCACCAATTCCTGGTAATTTTTTATAATAATTTATTAATTTTTCTAATGACTCAGGATATATCATTTTAGAATAGCCCACTCATAGATGCATAACTTCCTAATTTACTTTCACTTTCTTTATCTATTTTACTAAATGCATCTTTAATTGCTATCATAATCATATCTTCTAGCATTTCTTTATCATCACCATCTATTTCATCTTTTAAAATCTTAAATGATTTAATTTCTCTTTTTCCATTAAATACTATTTCAACCCATTCAGATTTTCCAAGAAACTCCATTTTATCAATTTCTTCTTTTTTCTTTGTAATATCTCTTTGCATTCTTTGTGCTTGTTGCATTATTTGTTGCATATTCATAAATTATACCTTCTTTCTTTATTCTACTTCTATTTTATTTATATCAAATATATCTGCAACATCAGATATATCAATATTACTATTTATCTTTTCTTTGGTTTCTTCAATTAAAGTATATTTATAACCACTTTTCAAATTGTTTATATACTCTAATTTTTCTTTTTGCCATTTATTCTCATCTATAAAAACAAATTTATACTTGAAGTTATACTTTTTATTAAATAAATCTTCAAATAAATCGATTTTTGCATTTAATTCTATATCACCATGAGGAATTGTTACTTCCATAATAGCATAATCATTTGATGCTGCAACCACTAATGTATCTGTAACTATTCCTTTTATTAAAGCGTCATCTAAATTATTTATAAATTCATCCCATTTATTTTTCATTTCGTTTAAATTGTTTTTGGTAGCTCCTACAAAACAATTATTTATTCTAATATCAACATTTTTATTATCTGCACTTCTATTTTCAAAAGATTTAATTTTATGATTTTCAATATTTTTTGGTAATTTAGCATCAAATTTTTCTGTTTTTTTTGGCATTTCAACTTCACTATTTTTAAATTCAATATTATTATTTAACTTAGCATTTTCTATATAACTTAGAATAATCATTTTAATAAGTAAATATGGATTAACACTAATATTTATTTTCATTAATATATTATTTAATTCAATAACCATTTTTTTATAATCATCAAAAGATAGTCTAGAAACTTCTGGATTGGATAAAACCTTAACACTTTTCTCACTTAAAATAAGAATTAATTTTTTAATAAACACTTTATAATTCAAGTTTATACTTTGTAAATCGTTAAAGAATTTTTCTATATTGTCTATATCATTTTTATCTAAATATATTAAAAGATCTTCAATTTTTTTATTTGATATACTTCCAATTTCTTTTGAAACTAGAGCACTAGTAATAATCTCTTCATTTTTGGATAATTGATCTAAAATACTTAAAGCATCTCTAAGACCTCCATCTGCCAATGTCGCTATTTCTTGTAACCCATCTATCTCATATTTTATTTTTTCTTCATCACAAACAAACTTTAATCTATCAATGATATCTTGATCAGTTATTCGATGAAATTCAAATCTTTGACACCTTGAAACAATTGTTATAGGCACACTCTCTAAATTAGTCGTAGCTAATATAAATATAACATGTTCTGGAGGCTCTTCTAAAGTGAGTAACAATGCGTTAAAAGCGCTTTGACTTAACATATGAACCTCATCAATAATATAAACTTTATATTTTAAACTCGTAGGCATTATTTTAACATTATTTATTAGTTCTCTTATTTCATCTACACCATTGTTTGATGCTGCATCTATCTCTATAATGTCAGGATTTCCATTAAATGAAAGACAATTTTCACATTTACCACATGCAATACCAGTTTTATTATCTAAACAATTAATTGATTTAGCTAAAATTCTTGCAGTTGATGTTTTTCCAGTACCTCTTGGACCAGAAAATAAATATGCATGAGCTAATTTTTGTTCTTTTATAGAATTCTTTAATATATCGACAACATGTTTTTGACCTATTAACGAATCAAATCCATCTGGTCGATATTTACGATATAAAACTTTATAATTCATAATAAAACCTCCTTGATATCATTATAACACAACAATTACTTTTTTTCTCTTAATTCTTTAAAAAAATTACTTAATATATCTAAATATTTTTGTTCTTCATTTTTTTTATTTATTTTTTCAAATTTAGTTTTATTAAAGTCTTTTTTTTCATCAGGTTTATCTAATAAATAATAAACATTATCAATTCTAGACTGTTTTATTATTTCTGCACACATTGAGCATGGTTTTAAAGACACATACATATCACAACCACTTAAATTCCAGTTTTTTAAATTTTTTTGAGCCTTTAAAATACAATTTATTTCTGCATGCCCTAATACATTTTGATTTTTTTCTCTTGTATTACAGGCAGATGAAATTAAAACCCCATCTTTAACTATAATTGCTCCAATAGGTACATCCATTGAATTAAGCGATAACTTTGATTCTTCTATTATTATATCTATATTATCCATAATATTTTCCTCCAAAAAAAAGTGCACACAAACATAGGCTGATGTGGCTGCTATTTTCCAATCCTGACCAAGTTACAGCATATTTGTTGCACGAGTAAATCGTATCAAATATAAAGAAACATGTCAATACTTTTTATTACATATATTCAAATTATATTTTTATATATTGTTTTAAATAATTTTGTGTTGATAACTTAAAATTGTTTATTATAAATGCAATAAAATTTGGCTAATATATGCCTTAAAATAACAATAAGCAAAATAAAGTATAATTAAAATTTACTAGTTTTTATAAAAACTTTTAATTATTTCCCGGGAAATAATTATTTTAAAAGCCTTCAATTTTTTCTTCTTTTCTTTTTATATTAAAAAGTTCTTAATCCCTTTTATTACCTAGCACTTTTACAAATAAATATATTATATATTTTTAATTAATATATTATGTTAACTAAATATTTCCCGGGAAATATTACTTTTAAGATTTCATCAATATTTTACTCGTCATTTACAATATTTCAAACATATGTACGTCTCAATGTTTCACGTGAAACTAAAATATAAAATTATATTCCATTTGTAAACGTAAATTTATTTTTTTATTCGCTAATTACTAACTATAAATAATTTTTTATTCACATTTTATTAACATCAATTGTTTCACGTGAAACAACAAGCTTAATTTTTTTATAATAATATAAATATAATGTTTAATAAAAAAATTAGAAACACAAAATTAAATATTTAAATGAAAAACATAAGCTTTCAACAAGTTATCAACATATGTTTCACGTGAAACATAACAGTATTGAGGTATTAAACATAAAAATAACAACAAAATTAAAATAATATTAATTTATAGCTGAATATTAATATATTATTTCATATAAATAACATCAACAAGTTATCAACACAAATGTTTCACGTGAAACACAAAAGTAAATTATGGTTATGTATGAAATTTCTTAATTAAAATAAGTAAAAATCAAATTAAGATAAATATAATATACAAAATAATGTTTGAATACAAAAAATTATGATCTTGTATTAAACATTGATTCAATTCCTTTTAAAAAAATATAATATCATAAATTAATAATATTATTATAGTTGCAAATAAAACCTTATTAACATATGTTTCACGTGAAACAAATAATATTATAAAAAGATATAATACTAAACAAAATAAATTAAATTGTATTTAATAATAATTAATAATTACATATACTTTATGTATAAAAAAAGTTTCACGAGAAACACTTTTTTTAAAATTAATTAATATGTTAATAATTATTGAATTCGCACATTTAAAAATAATTATTAAAATTTAATGATATACAAAATATATACACAAAGTAATTACTAAAAGAGACTTATTCAGTCTCTTTTTCCTCGATTATAGTGTTTTCATTAGATACATTTTCACTCAAAGTGTTTAGTTCTTCTTCTATAGATTCACTAACTTCTTCCTTTTCCACTAAACTTATAGTTGATACTTTTTGATTATCTTTTAAGTTGATAAGTCTTAAACCTTGAGTTACACGACCTAATAATGATATTTGATCTAAAGGCATTCTCATTATCATACCTGAATTAGTCATTATAACTAGTTCTTGATTATCTTGGACAATCTTAACACTAACTAAACTTCCATTTTTATCAGTAATATTCATAGCTTTAACGCCTTTTGATCCTCTTCTTGTTTGACGATATTCACTTACTTTAGTTTGCTTACCATAACCCTTTTCTGTTACTAATAAAATTGTATCATCTTCTTTAACAATTTCAGAACAAATACATTTACTTCCATCCAATGAAATTCCTCTGACACCTGAAGCAGTTCTACCCATAACTCTTATTTCATCTTCATTAAATTTAACCATTCTACCGCTATCACTACCTAGAAGTACTAAATCATTACCAGTTGTTTTTTTAACATCAATTAATTTATCATTTTCTCTTAAAGAAATACAAATTTTACCACTATTTCTAATATTAGAAAATTCACTAATTAATGTTTTCTTAACAACTCCACCTTCTGTAGCAAATAATAAATATTTACATTCCTCTTCACGATTAATTTCAATAATAGCATTAACTCTTTCATCTTTTTCCACTTGAAGTAAGTTAACAATTGGAATTCCTTTAGATTGACGAGAAAATTCTGGAATTTCATAACCTTTAAGTCTATATACCTTACCTTTATCAGTAAAGAATAAAATATAATCATGTGTTGATAAGTTAATCATGTGTTCTACAAAATCTTCATCATTCGTAGTCATTCCCTTGATTCCAACACCACCACGGTTTTGTGATTTAAAAGTGTCTGACGTAGTTCTCTTAATATAACCCTTATTAGTAAGTACTACCAAGATATTTTCTTCTGGAATTAAAGATTCATCTTCAATATAATCAACTGCTGTCATATCAATCTTAGTACGTCTTTCATCACCATATTTATTTTTAATTTCAGTCATTTCATCTTTAATGATACCTAATACCTTATTATTATCTGCTAAAATGCCACGTAGACGTTCAATTTCGATTCTGAGTGCATTTAGTTCATCTTCAATTTTTTCACGTTCTAGACCCGTTAAACGACGTAATTTCATTTCTAGGATATTATCAGTTTGAGCTTCAGTTAATCCAAAACGTTCCATTAACTTGGATTTAGCTTCTCCATCAGCTTTTGATTCTTTAATAATTTTAATAACTTCATCAATATTATCAAATACAATTTGATAACCTTCTAAGATATGCACTCTTTTTTCTGCTTTATCTAATTCAAATTGAGTTCTTCTAATAATAATTTCTTGTTGATAATCTACATATTTACTAATTATGTCTTTCAAACCTAGTGTTCTTGGAACACCTTTATCAAGCATTAAGAAGATAATACCAAAAGTTGTTTGAAAAGCCGTATGCTTATATAAATTATTTAAAACTACCTGAGGATTAGCATCCTTTTTAAGTGTTATAGTTATCTTAATACCATCTTTTAAATCAGTATGATAATCAGTAATACCTTCAAGTACTTTATTATGTACTAAATCTGCTACTTTTTGTTTTAAATCAAGGGTATTAACACCATAAGGAACTTCTTCGATAACAATATAATGTCTTCCATTTTTTTCTTCAATTGTTGCTTTACTTCTAATAGTAATTGATCCTCTACCAGTTTCATACGCTTTTTTAATTCCAGAATTACCTAAAATAATACCACCAGTTGGAAAATCAGGCCCTTTAACATGTTGCATTAATTCTTCCGTAGTAATTTCAGGATTATCTATATATGCAATACAACCATCAATAACTTCACCTAAATTATGTGGTGGAATATTTGTTGCCATACCAACAGCAATACCCATTGTTCCATTAACTAAAATATTTGGAAATCTTGAGGGTAAAACTTCAGGTTCTTCAGTTGAATCATCATAATTTGGTACAAAATTAACCGTATTTTTATTGATATCTCTTAAAAGTTCCATAGATATCTTAGCAAGTTTACTTTCAGTATAACGATAAGCGGCTGCTCTTGGATATTCAATATTACCAAAGTTACCATGTCCATCAACAAGTAAATAACGATAATTAAAGTCTTGGGCCATTCTTACCATAGCCTCATAAATTGATGAATCTCCATGTGGATGATATTTCCCCATAACGTCCCCAACTATCGTAGCACTCTTACGATGTTTTTTATCTGGTGTTAATCCATTTTCCAACATATCATAGATAATTCTTCTATGAACTGGCTTTAAACCATCTCTTAAATCTGGTAAAGCTCTGGAAATAATAACACTCATTGAATATTCAATAAAAGAAGATTCAATTTCACTTACTATATTATTTTCTTCTAGTCTATCTCTACTATGATCCATAATAACCTCCTAAAAATCCAAATTCTTTGCATAAGTTGCATTTTCTTCAATAAACTTACGTCTAGGTTCAACTTCTTCACCCATTAATTTACTAAATGCTGCATCAGCACTAATAGCATCATCTACTGTTATTTTACGAAGAATTCTATGATTTATATCCATTGTAGTTTCATTTAATTCTTCAGCATCCATTTCCCCTAAACCTTTCATTCTTGCTATATCATATCTAACATTTTTTTCATTTAATGTTTTAATATATTCATCTCTTTCTTCATCATTTAAAACATATTTAATAGTTTGTCCATGTTTAATACAATATAATGGTGGTTGAGCAGCATATACATAACCAGCTTCCACAATTGGTTTAAAGAAACGATAAAATAATGTTAATAACAAAACTCTAATGTGAGATCCATCAACATCGGCATCACTCATAATAATAACTTTATGATATCTCATTTTACTTAAATCAAATTCTTGACCAATACCAGTACCGAAAGCCGTAATAATTGTTTTAATTTCATCATTACTTAAAGCTCTATCAAGTCTTGCTTTTTCAACATTTAATACTTTACCTTTCAAAGGAAGTATAGCTTGAGTCATACTATTTCTACCCTTAATCGCAGAACCACCCGCACTATCCCCTTCGACCAAGAATATTTCACAAACACTCGGGTCTTTTTCTTTACAATCTACAAGTTTTCCTCCAAAGTTTACGATATCTAAATCACTTTTTCTTCTAGTGGCTTCTCTTGCCTTCTTCGCAGCTATTCTACCACGAGATGCACTAATACATTTTTCCACAATTGTTCTAGCTTCATTAGGATTTTCCATTAAAAATCTTTCGAAACCTTGTGAAAATACATCACTTGCTATTTTTCTAACTTCACTATTACCTAACTTAGTCTTAGTTTGTCCTTCAAATTGAGGATCTGGATGTTTACAAGAAATAATCATAGTTAAACCTTCACGACAATCTTCTCCAATTAAAGCAGCATCATTTTCTTTTAATATCTTTGCATTTTTTGCATAATTGTTAATAACTTTAGTTAAAGCAGCTTTAACTCCATCTTCATGAGTTCCACCTTCATAAGTATTAATATTATTAGTAAACGAATAAATACTTGGTGAATAAGTTTCATTATATTGACAAGCAACTTCTATTTCGATTCCATTTTCAGAACCATCCATATAAATTATATCATCATGAATTGGTGTCTTGCTCTTATTAAGCATTTCAACATACTCAATAATACCTCCATTATAAAGAAAAGTATCATGTTTTTCAGGTGATTGTCTTAAATCATATAAATTAATTCTAAGTCCTTTATTTAAAAAAGCAATTTCTTGTAATCTTTTATATAAAGTATCATAGTTATACACAGTTGTTTCCGTAAATATTTCTTCATCCGGTTTAAAAATTATCGTACTTCCTGTTCTTTCCACATCACAAGTATCAATGATTTTTAATGGTTCAACTGGATGTCCACCATTTTCAAATCTTTGATAATATACATTTCCATCACGATAAATCTTAACTTCAAGCCATTTAGACAATGCATTAACAACACTAGCTCCAACACCATGAAGACCTCCAGAAACTTTATAACCTTCACCACCAAATTTACCACCAGCATGAAGCACTGTAAAAATGGTTTCTACTGTTGATAATCCTGTTTTAGCATTAATACCTGTTGGTATACCTCTACCATCATCCCTTATTTCAATGATATCTCCTTTATTAATCATAACTTCAATATCATCACAAAAACCAGCTAATGCTTCATCTACAGCATTATCTACGATTTCCCAAACTAAATGATGAAGACCTCTCTCACCAGTTGATCCTATATACATACCAGGTCTTTTTCTAACAGCCTCAAGCCCTTCCAAAACCTGTATATCACTATCAGTATAATGTGTTTCTTTCATATTCTACTCCTCCTCTAATATACCATCAGTTACTTTAAATTTCTTCGCATCTTTGATTACTTTTTTACTAATATTTTTTAAATCAGTCGTTGTTATAAATGTCTGAACATTTCTATCAAGCATCCCTAACATATTAGCAATTTTAATCTTATCTAACTCACTAAATAAATCATCTAAAATAAGTATTGGATAATATCCCTTTATTTCATTAACAACACTTATTTCTGCTAACTTAAAGGAAATAATAGCATTCTTTCTTTGCCCTTCACTTCCCCATTCTTTTAAATTATTATTATCTAAAATAAATACAATATCATCATGATGAATTCCTTCCAAAGTTTTACCAACACTAAGTTCTTTCTGATAATTTTCTTTATATCTTTTAAATAAAGTTTCTTCATCTTTTTTTTTAAATGTTGATACATATCTTACTTTTAAAGTTCCACTACCAAATATTTTTTCATAATTACTTGTAATATATTTATTTATATTATCAATAAAATTTTCTCTATATTTACAAATAATACTCCCATATTCAATCAACTTTTTAGTTAAAATATCTAAATAAGTACTTGTGTAATTACCATTTACATACATTCCTCTTAAATAAAAGTTTCTCTGTTTTAAAATCTTTTGATAATTAGCTAACATTACTAAATATTCTTTATAAATTTGACTAATTTCAATATTTAATAATCTTCTTCTTTCGCTTGGTGCTTCATCAATTAATCTTGTATCACTTGGATTAAATAAAATAACATTTACTCTTGAAACATAATCACTAACTTTATCTTGCTTCTCACCATTAATTGTTACAATTTTTCCTTCATTGCTTATTTCTACACCAAACTCATTTTCATCATTATTTTTAAAAACATTTCCATTAATTTTTGCTTTTATTTTTCCTTTCTTAATCATCACTTTATCATTATTTATTCTAAATGATTTAGTTAGTGCTAAAGTATATATAGCTTCAATAATATTTGTTTTTCCACTACCATTTAAACCATATATAATATTTAAGTCACCAAAAGAGATATTTAATGATTCATAATTTCGAAAATTCATTAAAGTTAAATTATCTATTTTCATTAAATTGCCCCCTTTAGTGCCCTACATTAAAAATTTAAGGCATTTTGGTATACCTATACACATAATAATTATATCACAAAAATTCCCCTAATAAAAGAAAAATCTCACTTTTTAACAAATTATCCTCGTGTTAAATACACTAACCACAACCTACTACATTTTAAAAGTTGATTATTAAACTTCGTAGGGGTTATACTAAAGCATTTTTTTTCACCATTTTTAAACAAAACAACAATACCATTCTGACTCTTTTCATAGTTTTGCACTTTATTAAAATTAAGCCAATAATAGCTTTTTTCTTCTTTTATTGGAAAAAAGATTATATTATTCTTTTCACTTATCATAATTGGTAACTTATAACAACCACCAAGAATATTTTTACTTCCCATAATTCTTCCCTTCAAAGAACTACCATAATAAATACAACTAAAATTTAATATAGAATTTAATAAATTACCCCCAAATTTTAATTGATTATCTTCTTCATGAACAATAGTATTTTCGCCATTAAATTCCATAAAAAGAGTATTATTATTAATTTTAAACATTTTAATTCTCCTTTCTTGATTTGCTATAATAGCAAAACTTTTATAAAAAATTTGTCGAAAAAAAAAGAACAAGTTAATATTTTGTTCATTTTTTAAAATTAATACGTTTTTATAGGTAAAATTAACTCAGTTAAAGTATCATCTACCACTGGTTTTATAAGAATAGGTTTATCATCTGTATTTAATAATAATAAAATATTTTCTTCTTTAATAACCTTTAAAGCATCCATCATAAACTTACTTGAAAAAGATATTTCTATTTTTTCTTTATTATTACAATCTATACTTAATTTTTCTTCAGCATTCCCTAATTCATTACTTGTAGATGTTATAATCATATCTTTATCTTGAATATGCATTTTAATTATATTTTTTTCTTTATTTTGAGCAAGTAATGAAGCTCTATCAACAGCATCATAAAATTCTTTCATATTTAAATTAATAATATATGCAAAATCACTTGGAATAAAATGACTAGTTTCTGGATAACTTCCACTTAATAAATTACTTTGAATATAAATATTCTTATAAACAAATAATATTTTGTTAGTAAATACATAGATTTCCACATTATCATCATCTGCAATAATCTTTTCAAGTTCAGTTATACTTCTACCTGGTATAACAATATTTATTTGTTTAGAACTAGGTTCATCTAATTTAATATTTTTCTTAGATAATCTATAAGAATCTGTACAAATACACTCTAATATATCACCATTTACTTTAAAATTAATCCCTGTAAGAAGTGGTCTTACTTCTTGTGTTGATAATGCATAAGAAGTTTGATTTATTAATTCTCTTAAATTTTGTGAATTAACATTAATTACATCACTACCCTTATCAATCATAATATTTGGATAATCATTTGGATTATAACAATTTAATCTATATTGATTATTCGGAGTACTAATCTTTATTTTTAGATTATCTTCAACTTCAAAATCTATTACATCACTAGGCATTTTCCTAATCATATCCACAAAATACTTACTTTGAATAATAATTCTTCCTTTGCCTTCCATCATTTTAATATTTTCATGAGGAATTAAAACTTTAATAGTAAGTTCTGAATCACTAGCAAGTAATTCCATTCCTTTTTCATTAATATCAAATACTATTCCATTTAGTACTGGAATTGTAGTCCTTTGACTTAAAGCTTTAGTAACATTATTTAATGCTTCCAAAATTACATTTTTTTCAATTGTCCATTTCATATTTTTTCCTTCTTTCTTTATTAGTTTTTTTATTATTATTTATTAATAGCGTTGATAATGTTGATAACTAATTAATTTACTTATTTTACTTAGAAAATCATTATTTTTTATACCCAACTTATCAACATTATTGTAACTTCATTTTTATTTCTTTCAACACATTATTTAAATTCGGATTAGTTTCTAATTCTTCTTTTATCTTATCACATGCTGTTGATACTGTAGAATGATCTCTACCCCCGAATTCAAGTCCTATTTTCTGTAAATTTTCATCTGTTTCAACTCTACATAAGTACATTGCTATATGTCTAGGTTTTACTACTGTATTAGTTCTTCGTTTACTTTTTAAATCATCTACCGATATTTTAAAATATTCTGCAACAGCATTTTGGATAGAACCAATCGAATTGTTGATAAATATGTTAGTATTAACATAATCATTTAATGCTTCGTTAGCAAAATCCAAAGTAATTTTATCAGGAACCATCATTGCTGTGTAAGCTAGCAACCTGTTTATAGTTCCTTCAATGTGTCTAACATCATTAACACATGAATTAGCAATATATTCTATAACATCATTGGTTAATTTATCTTCAATACTGGTGTTTTTTATCTTTGATCTTATAATATCACATCTTAGATTAAAGTCTGGAGGGAATATATCAACAGGAAGTCCCCACATAAACCTACTTCTAAGTCTTTCTTCGATTTTCTTTAAGTCATCCGGACTCTTATCACTACTAATAATTATTTGTTTATTTGCTTGATGCAAAGCATTAAATGTATGAAAGAATTCTTGTTGCGTTTTTTCCGCTTCAACTAAAAATTGAATATCATCTATAATTAATACATCCACATTACGATATTTATCTTTAAAATCATTAGCATATCCCATTTTATTATTACTTGTAGCAATACCAGTAAATTCATCTCTAAATTCATTACTTGTTGTATATAATACCTTTAAATTAGAATGATCTTTAATATAATTACCAATTGCTTGCATTAAATGTGTTTTCCCTATTCCACTTCGTCCATATATAAATAACGGATTGTGGATAGTTCCCGGAGCTTCCGCAACTGCTCTGGCTGCAACAAATGCAAGTCTATTTGAATTACCTACTACATAGTTATCAAAAGTAAATTTTGGATTTAAATTTGTATTCCATTCTATATCTTTTTCAACAGTTTCTTCAGGAACAACAGGTTCAACAAAGTTTTCAACTTCTTCTTCAGTAATATAATTAAATGTATAATTTATACCAGTTAAAGCAAAAAATGTATTACTTATAAGATCTTTATATGTTTCTCCAAGCATTTTTTTAGTTATTTGCAACCCAACCTTTATTGTTACTACATTGTTAACAATCGATAATAGTTCAAGTTTTGAAAACCAAATATTATAAATTGTATCGCTAACTTGATTCTGAATATCTTTTAAAAAATGTGAAAAAAGCTCATCAGTTTTCAAAACCTCACCCCACTAACTAAATTTCCTAACTAAATTTTAACCCATTTTAACAAAAAATAAAAGCCTAAATTTCAATTTTTGATAACTTTTTTATAATCCCCAAAATTATCAACATAGAAAAGTCTTATTTTATGCTTGTTTAAACAAGTTATCAACAGTATCAACAAATTTTTGTTAACATAGTATTTATCCCCATTCTATCAACAAACGCAATTTTGATAAAATGTTGTTAATTATGTGGATTATTTTTGATAGTTATCCACAAATTATCCACAATCCACAAAAATGGCTAGTTATTAACAAAAAGTTGTGATATAATAATTATGATGTAAAATGGAAAAAGTAGCAATTTTAAATGATATACACGGTAATTTATTTTTATTAAATAAAGCTCTAGATTATTTAAAAGATAAGAACATATCTAAATTTTTAGTTTGTGGAGATTTTTTAACTGATGGGCCAGATGATAATAAAATTATAGAAACATTAAGAAATCTAAATGCTGAAGTTATTCTAGGAAATAGGGAAGAATCATTATTAAAATTAACACCTAATTCTGGTGAAATATCTGAAAAATTTTATTCATTTTATTATACTTACAAAAATTTAACATTAGAAAACCTAGAATATCTAAAAAAGTTACCCACAACAAAAATAATAAATATTGCTAATAAGAAAATTTGTATGTCTCATGGAAGTCCTTACAAAAGTCGGGATATGATAGATTCAACGTCATATGAACAATTTGCTAAATTAATAATTGATTATGATGCAGATGTGTATTTGTTTGCACACACACATAAATATTTTGAAAAAGTCTACAAAAATAGATTGTTTGTAAATTCCGGAGCAGTTAATTTATCCATGGGCAGATCAAAAGTGTCAACATTTGGAATTTTATCTTTATTTGATGATTTAATTATATATGATCAAATAATTTTAGATTATGATTTTGAAAAAGTAAAAAGGTACTATACTGAAAGTAATTTTTATAAAGAGCATCCCGAATGGTGCAAAATTATATTATATATGCTAAAAGATGGTATAGAATATAATACAAAATTTTCTAAAATGTATGACTATAATATGAGTTTAAAAACAAATTATTACAAATTTACATTTATATATAATCTTCCAAAAATAGTTGAATAATTAAAATAATATGTTAAAATATTTTAATATGTTGAAGGGAAGGTTTTGACATGACAAATATTTTAGAATCAAAATCAAGATTAAAACAAATTCTTTATACAAATAAAGATAAATTTACCAAAGAAATATTCGATTATTTAAATTCATTATTAGAATTAGAATTCGCAGTAACAAAAGATTATATAAATTCAAAAACAAGAATAGAATTATCACAAGATGAAACTTATTACCAAGTAGCTTTATATAATATTTATCACTTAATAGACAATTTACTTACAAGACTTGATACAACAAAATTTGTTAGTTTCGATAAACTTCCACATTATGATTCGTATGAAATGCAAGGAATATCAAAATTAAGAGATGAAACAAATGCTAATTTATTTAGATTAATTAGAATATTATATAATTTTGATGGTTGGCAAAATATTTCTATTATTAATGACCTATACTTATCAAGTGAAGGAGAAGTTACGAGAAAAAAAGCGGAAGAATTTTCTATAAAAAGAGATTTATCGCAAGAATTGCACAAAGAATTATTACAAGAGTTTGACTTAGAAAAAATAGAATTTGTAACCATTCCTTCAAAATTAATTACGGAAGATATTGGGTGGAGTACAAGTGTTACCAAAAAAGAACAAAAATTAATACGAACTCTACCAGGAATAACATTTATCCATGAAATACACCAAGAATATTTTGCAAAAAAGTAGTTAATTTGACATTAAAATGGCTGGAAATAGCAATTTTTCTTGACTTATCATTAATTTTAATATTATAATAATAACGCTATTAAAGAAAAGGAGAAATTATATTATGAAAAGAACATATCAACCAAATAAAAGAAAAGCAGCAAAGAAACATGGTTTTTTTGCTCGTAAAGAAACTGATATATTAAAGAATCGTCGTAGAAAAGGACGTAAAGTTTTATGTAAGTAAAAAACCACTTTATTGTGGTTTTTTTTCCTAAAAAAAATTATGAAAAGATACGAAATGGTTAAATCTCATGAAGAATTCAATGAGATTATAAATAAAGGAAATAAAATAAAAGGAAAGTATATATATATTTTTTTCAAAGAAAAAGACTTTTCAAAACCAAATTATGGTATTGCAGTTGGTAAAAAACTAGGTAATGCTGTAGTTAGAAATAAATTTAAACGACAATTTCGAAATATTGTAGATAATAACAGATTTCTCTTTAAAAATAATCACAATTATATTATAATGATTAAAAAGGAAGCAAATAATGCTTCATTTAGTGATTTAGAAAATGATTTAATAAATACACTGAAGAAAGGAAATTCATGAAAAATAAAATAATGGCAGTTATACTTGTTTGTGTTTTATTACTTACAAGTGGATGTGGTGATAACAAGTATATAAAAGATAAAGACAATAAGATAGTAACATATGAAGCGACTGGTCAAATGCTTGAAAAAGATATAGTATGCTTACCAGAAAAAGATGGAGAATTATATAACCTTTATAAAGAATACAAAGATCAATTAAATATTGATTTTGAAGATATACCAGCATGTACAGAATTTAAAGTTACATCAAATGAATCATCAGGTTTATGGGAATTCTTATTTGTAAAACCTTTAGCATTTTTAATACTTGCTCTAGGCAAATTAGTGGGTAACTTTGGTATTTCTTTAATTCTTATAGGTTTAGCAATTAGATTAGTGCTTTTACCATTTACGATAAAGAGTACTAAACAAACAATGAACATGAAAAAAGCTCAACCTGAAATTGAAAAAATTGAAAGAAAATATCGTAATAGAACAGATAATGAATCTTTGATGGCAAAAAGTCAAGAAACAATGATGGTTTACAAAAAATATAAAGTAAATCCAATGATAGGTTGCTTAATGGCATTCATTCAATTACCATTATTCTTTGCTTTTTTACAAGCAATTTATAGAACACCAGCAATATATGAAGAAACATTATTAACATTTAATTTAGGTATGACCCCACTTGTGGGAATTAAAACCGGTAATTATCTATACTTATTACTTTTAGTTTTAATCGCCGTATCAACATATTTCTCATTTAAACAAACAATGTCTCAGACAGGCAGTGCAGCTCCAGAAGCAGCTAAACAAATGAAAACAATGTTATATGTAATGTTAGTAGTAATAACTTATGCATCACTAACATTACCAACAGCATTAGCATTCTACTGGATTATAACATATGCATTCATCGCAGTACAAAATATAATTATTAATAAAGTTAATAATAAAGACTTAACTAATAAAAAGAAAGATAATAATAAAAAAGATAAAATAAAAGATAAATTAGTTAAGAAAGAAGGTATGAAGTATGGAAAAGATAATTAAAGAGGGAAAAAGTGTTGAAGCAGCATTAAGTGCTTTAATGGAAGAAAATAATCTTTCAAAAGAAGAATTTCTTTATACTAGTAATGTTAAAAAAGGAAAATTATTTCAAGGGACAATTTATGAAGTAACAGCATATTTGAAGACTGATATCAATAATGAAATAAAAGAATTCTTAAGAAATGTCGTAGAAAACATGGGGCTTGAAGTAACAATGGAACTTACCAATAAAGATGATAGAGTTACTATTAGAATGTTTTCTAACAAAGACTATATTTTAATTGGTAAAGAAGGAGCAACTCTAAAAGCATTAGAAACATTAGCAAAACAATATATTCAAAATACAACAGGAATATATTATAAATTTAATTTAGATGTTTCTAATTACAAAGAAAAGAATATTAAAAGACTAGAATGGTTAGCTAAGAAAACTGCAAAAGAAGTTGTTTCTACGAATGCTCCGGTTGCTTTAGATAATATGACATCATATGAAAGAAGAATTATTCATAGTGCTTTAACAGATTTTAAAGGTGTAAAAACCGAAAGTGAAGGCGAAGAACCAAATAGACATATCGTTATCAAACCACTTTAATAGTGGTTTTTTAATGACAAAATTTAGGAAAAATGTGTAATTTAAGCCAAAAACAATTGGAATTATGTGTAAAAGATGGTTAAAATGACTGGAAAAATGTGTAAAAATAGGTTGAAATGGTTGGAATTTTGTGATAAAATTATAATGAGGTGAGGTAAAATGCTAAGATTAAAACGAAAAATAGATCAATTTTTGATAGATTGGAAAAATTCAGAATATAAGATGCCATTAATAGTAAAAGGCGCAAGACAGATAGGTAAAACTGATGCAATAGAAAATTTTGCAAAAAATAACTATAAAAATTTTGTTGAAATTAATTTTGCATTACAAAAGGAATATAAATCTATTTTTGATAATGGCTTTGATGTTGACAATATAATAAATAACATATCAATGATAAACAACGATTTTGTTTTTGAACCGAGAGACACGTTAATATTTTTCGATGAAATTCAAGATTGCATTAACTGTGCAACGTCACTAAAATCATTTAATATTGATAAAAGATTTGATGTAATATGTTCAGGATCAATGTTAGGAATAAATTATAGCAAAATTGAATCTAATAGCGTAGGGAATAAACAAGACTATGTAATGTATTCCATGGATTTTGAAGAATTTTTATGGGCCAAAGGTTACAAAGAAAATCAAATAGAAGAATTATATCTATGCATGAAAAATTGTACACCTTTATCAAGTACAGCAATGGATGTAATGATGAAGGTATTTAAAGAATATATGTTAATAGGTGGAATGCCAGCAATTGTAGAAAGATACATTGAAAATAATAATTTTAGTGGTATTCTAGAAATGCAAAAACAAATATTACTTGATTATGAAGAAGATATTTCAAAGTATGCTCAAGGTTTTGATAAAGCAAGAGTTTTAAATGCATATAGAAAAATTTCAACATTTTTAGGAAATGAAAATAAAAAATTTCAAATTTCAAAACTATCCCCTGGAGCTAGAAATCGTGAATATTGTGGAGTTTCAGATTGGTTGTCTGATGCAGGAATAGTAAATATATCTTATTGCATGGAGGTTTGTGAATTACCCTTAAAAGGAAATTATAATCCAGATAATTATAGACTGTATTTTTCTGATACAGGATTATTAATTGCATCACTGGATGATGAAGTTCAAGAAGATTTAAGAAAAAATAAAAACTTTAATACTTATAAAGGAGCAATTTATGAAAATATAATTAGTGAAATTCTAGTAAAAGAAGGATATCAATTATATTTTTATAAAAATGAAAAAGGCACAATAGAAATGGATTTCTTTATTAGAGATACGAATTCATTAATACCAGTTGAAGTTAAAGCAAATGATAATGCAACAGTTTCACTAAATAATTTAATTGATAGTAATAAATATAAAGATATAAAATATGGTATTAAGTTATGCAATAAAAATATTGGTTTTAATGGCAAGTTTTACACATTCCCATATTTTATGGCATTCCTTCTTAAAAGATATTTAAAAGAAAAAAACACTTAATAAAGTCAAATTATTATCTGTATAAATTAAAATTATAATAGATATAGTATATACTTATTTTTAATATAAATTAATATTATAAAATTAATTTATGAAAGGAATAAGTGTAGTATGGAAAATCTAAGAATAATCAGAGAAAAAAGACACAAAAATCAATTAAATGTAGCTTTAGCAGTTGGAGTAACTCAAGAATCAATAAGTATGTATGAATCTGGAGTAAGTTATCCAAGTGCCATAGTATTAATAAAGTTAGCAAAATATTTAGAAACAAGTACAGATTATCTATTAGGATTAACAGATGATGATACACCAATAAAATATATGAATAGAAATTTAACTAATAAAGAAAAAGAATTATTAGAAAGATTTATTTATCTAGCAACTGAAGATCAACTAAAATTAATAGGGTATGCTGATTCTTTAAATAATAAAGTTACAAATTAAAACAAGTTCTTATATTTATTTTGAACTTGTTTTTTCTATGTCCACAATTGATTTAGGATAAGGTTTTCTTTCATCAGTAAGGTATAATAAATAATCAATTGAAGTATTATAAAATTTAGCTAATTTTTTAAGTACATCGGTAGGTATATCATTAGTTTCTACTTCATATTTAGAATAACCTGTTTGAGTAATACCTAAAACTTTAGCTATCTCATTTTGTATTATATCTTTATCTTCACGGAGTTCTTTTAATCTATTCATGATATTTCCTCACAAAAAAGATATCATATTCCAAAATGGCTTACTATTTTTTAAGACAAATTGGCTTATAAAAAAATACTCTAATATTCAACATGATAAAATAACATAAAAATAAGAAAAATAAATTATGGAGTGGAAGAATGGAAAATAAAAAAACAAAAATAATAAGTGTGGTATCAATTATTGCACTTGCACTTACCCTTGTTACTGCAACATATGCATATTTTGCAGCCCAAACTGGTGAAGGCGCCCAAACTGATATTAAAATAAATGCTAGTACCGTAGATACATTAACGTTTGAAACTGGATCTATTATAAGTTTATCACTTGACCAAGATAATTTTGCAAGTGGCAAAGGAAATCAAACGGGTTCAACATTTGCAAAAGCAATGCTTTCTGCAAATAGTAAAACAAATACCGCAACAAAGTATTATTATTTATATTTAAATATATCAAAAAACACATTTAATTATACGCAAGATACAAATACGCCAGAAATACTTTTAACAGTAAAAGATGGCACTGGTAATGAAATAACAAGTATTAATGATCTTACATATAAAACAGTAACAGATGGTAAAGGTGCAAGCATATCAGGGTTTGATATCACAACAGGTATCGGATTAATAACTTTATTAGGTAATAGAGAAATAACTGCAAGTCCTCAAAAAATAGATACTTGGAATGTTACAGTAACATTTATAAATTATAATAAAGATCAAAGTAAGAATGCAGGAAAAAGTTTTAATGCAAAATTAATTGCTCAACAAAAAGAAATATCAGATTCTGTTTCTGATTATTGTAAGAATGGTGATAATTTAGCAAATTGTATTATTTCATTGGGAGCACCAGATATTTTTGGAGCAACAAAAGTATATCATCATGATGAAAATTTAGTAAATGGAGCAAATGATAATTCATATAGATATGCAGGCGGAGATAATACTTGTACATTTAATGGTAAAAATGTTCCAGGCGCTTATAGTAATGCAACATTTGGAGCATCAAATGAAAATGATTGTAAAAAAGTATACACAATTAAAAGTGATGATTTAATAATTTGGGCGGATAATTCAGTAACAAGATTGTTATCAGATGAAAAACCAGTGGTATGGAGTGAAGGTGCATGTAAAACCACAGATGGTGAAAATGTCAGTATTGGTTTTGATAGGGGAAATTTTAATCCAGTTACAGAAGCAACATGTAAAGGAAAATCTTATATAGTAAAAACTGATGATTTAACTGCTCGTGTAGCAAATTTAAATATTGCATATGCAGGTGGTGGAAAATGGAATAGAGTTAATAACTTTGTATGTTTTGGCTCAACAGAAACAACATGCCCAACAGATAATTTATATAGAATAATCGGGGTAATAGATGGCAAAGTAAAATTAATAAAATATGATTATGCTACAAGTGCATTACTAGGAACAGACGGAGATTATGGGGAGTCAAGTAATCCGGATTCAACATATTACAAAGGAAGTTTAACATCAATAGATCAATATTATTGGAATTATAAAAATGATACAAGTATAAATAATGGTTACGGTTCAAATATATGGAGTACAAGTTTATTAAATAAAATAAATTTAAATACAAACTTTATAAATAATATAGGTAGTACATGGGCAAATAAAATAGCCACAACAACATGGAAAGTCGGAGGAAATACTAATATCCTTTTATCAGTTCCATCAGTGGCATATAAAAATGAAATCGTAACTCCAGCAGAAAATACAACATATGATGCAAAAATGGGATTAATGTATACATCAGATTATTATTATGCTGCAAGCCCAAGGGCGTGGACATTAGTAGGATGTGAGTTAGATGAAGGAAAAGATTATAGAGATGAATCACCTAATAATTGGATATATATGGGACATAATGAGTGGATAGTTTCCCGTAAATCTAACAGTTCGAACACTGCGTTTCTTGTGTATAGCGATGGTTTCGTGTTCGTTGGCAATGCTAGCAACGACATTGGTGTGCGTCCGTCCTTTAGTCTTTCATCTTCAATAACATATGTATCGGGGAGCGGAAGTATGAGCGACCCAATTCGCATAAACTAAAATGTGGCTAAATAAAAATCTTTAAAACAATATAAAAATGTGTTATAATACTTCCGATGAAAGGAAGTATTTTTTATGGAAGATACAATTTGTGCAATATCGACATCTATGGGCATCGGTGCAATCTCTATTGTCCGTGTAACTGGGCCAAATACTGTAGACATTGTGGATAGTATTTTTGACCATGACCTAAAAAATGCTTCAAGTCACACAATTCACTATGGACATATCAAATATAAAGAAGAAAAAATAGATGAAGTATTGGTAATGTTAATGCGTGGACCAAAGACATATACAACTGAAGATACAATTGAAATTAATTGCCATGGCGGGATAAGTACCACTAAAAAAATAATGGAAGTATTACTCGCAAATGGCTGTAGATTAGCAGAACCTGGAGAATTTACAAAAAGAGCTTACTTAAATGGAAGAATTAATCTTCTTGAAGCAGAAAGTGTTAATGATTTAATTATTGCTAAAACTGATGCTGCAAGAACACTTGCTATAAATAATGTTGATGGAAAACTAACAAAACAAATAAGTAATTTACGAGAAAAAATAGCAAAAATACTTGCTAATATTGAAGTAAATATTGATTATCCTGAATATACTGATGAACTTGAAGTAACTAAAGATTTAATGCATGGTTATTTAGATGAAATAAATAAAGAATTAATCAAGTTAGTAAATGGTTCTAAAAATGGAAGAATTATTAAAAATGGTGTAAATGTTGCTATAATAGGTAAGCCAAATGTAGGTAAAAGTAGTATTCTAAATAGTTTACTTGATGAAGAAAAAGCAATTGTTACAAATATTCCTGGAACAACTCGTGATATCGTCGAAGGTTCAATTACATTAAATGGTGTTGCAATTAACTTTATAGATACTGCAGGAATCAGAAAAACCGAGGATATCGTAGAAAAAATCGGGGTAGACAAAAGCAAAAAGACTGCCGAAAATGCCGATATAATTTTATTTGTTTTAAATAATAATGAGGTTATTAGTGAAGAAGAAAAAGCAATGTTAGAAAAATATAACAATGATAAGTTAATAGTATTTGTAAATAAGATGGATTTGGAAAGTAAGTTAATAATACCAGAAAACATTAAAGATATAGTTTATGGAAATACAATTGATATAAATGGTCTAGAGAAGTTAAAAGAAAGAATAGCTGAAAAACTAAATTTAAGTAATATTGTAAATAAAGATATGAGTTATTTATGTAATCTTAGAGAAATAGACTTAGTAAATAAAGCATATGAAACATTAAAAAATGCTCAAAGTAATTTAGATGCTGGATATTCAGTAGATATGATAGAAATAGATTTAAAAAGCGCTTGGGATTATCTCGGAGAAATTATGGGAGATAGTTATGAAGGTGAATTAGTGGACAAAATATTTAGTAATTTTTGTTTAGGAAAGTAGATGATAATATGTATGATGTTATAGTAGTAGGTGGAGGACATGCGGGAATTGAAGCAAGTCACATTGCTGCCAAAATGGGTAAAAAAACCTTATTAATAACAGGAAATATAAAAAATATCGGAGATATGCCATGTAATCCTTCAATCGGAGGGACTGCAAAAGGAATAATAGTTCGTGAGGTTGATGCTCTCGGTGGATTAATGGGAAGAATAGCTGATGTTTCCCACATTCAAATAAAAATGCTTAATAATTCAAAAGGACCAGCAGTAAGAAGTCTTCGTGCTCAAGCAGACAAAGTAACATATCCTAAAAATATGCAAGAATATTTAATGAAAATGCCCAATTTAACTATCAAAGAAAGTTTAGTTGAAGATTTAATTATTGAAAATAACATAGTTAAAGGAATTATTACTGAAAATAATGAAAAAATTGAAGGAAAAACTGTAGTTCTAACAACGGGTACCTATCTATGTGGAAATATACTCGTAGGTAGCAAAAATACCCCAGGAGGACCTCATGGTGAAAGAAGAAGTAACTATTTATCAACAAAACTAAAAGAGTATGGTTTAAAAATAATTAGATTGAAAACAGGAACACCCCAAAGAATAAAAAAAGATTCTATTGATTTTTCCGTAATGAGTGAAGAACATGGTGATAGCACTTATTGGACTTTTTCAAATGACTTTGGGCCAACTTATAAAATTGAAGATCAAAAATCATGTTATTTATTATATACAAATGAATTAACACATCAAATAATCAGAGATAATTTATCAAAATCAGCCATGTACGGAGGATATGCAACTGGAGTAGGACCTAGATATTGCCCATCTATTGAAGATAAAATTGTAAGATTTGCAGATAAAGAAAGACACCAATTATTTTTAGAACCCGAAAGTTTATATTATGATGATTGGTATTTACAAGGTTTTTCTACAAGTATGCCAGAAGATGTTCAAGAAAAAATGGTTCATAGCTTACATGGACTAGAAAATGCCGTTATAACTAAATATGCATATGCCATAGAATATGATGCTATTGATCCCTTGCAAATAAAACCAACACTTGAAAATAAAGTATTAGAAAATTTGTTTACAGCAGGTCAAATAAATGGTACAAGTGGGTATGAAGAAGCGGCAGGACAAGGAATAATCGCTGGAATAAATGCTGTTTTAAAAGTTGATAATAAAGAACCATTGATATTAAAAAGAAGTGATGCTTATATTGGAGTTTTAATTGATGACTTAGTAACTAAAGGAACAATTGAACCATATCGTATGCTTACATCAAGGGCAGAATTTCGTTTAATATTAAGACATGATAATGCCGATTTAAGACTTCGTCATTATGCTCATGATATAGGTACAATAAATGAAGAACAATACAACAGATTAATAGAAAAAGAAGAAAAAATAAAAGAATTAACTAAATATTTACAAGAAAATACCTTGCATTTAACTGAAGATGTCATAAAAGTATTTGAAAGTAATAATATAAATGTACCCTTGACAGGCTTAAACTATTATGATTTATTAAAAAGACCAGAAATAACAATGAAATTTATTGAAAATTTTATAGAAATAAATTATTTAAATGAAGTAAAAGAACAAGTAGAGATAAATGCTAAGTATGATGGATATATTAAAAAAGCTTATAAGGAAGTTGAAAAATTATCACGTCTTGAAGAAAAACAAATACCAGAAGATATTGATTACAAAAAAGTTACTAACTTGGCAAGTGAAGCAAGACAAAAATTAGAAAAAATTAGACCTAAAACAATTGCTCAGGCATCTCGTATAAGTGGAGTAAATCCTGTAGATATATCAGTTCTAACAATTTATTTAAAGAAAGAGTATGGAAAAAATGAAGATTGAAGAATTTATAGAAAAATGTAAGAGTTTAAATCTTGAAGTAACAGAAAAAAAATTAAATCAATTAGAAATTTATGCTAAATTTTTACAAGAATATAATGAACATACAAATTTAACCGCTATTACCGATTTAGAAGACATATACCTAAAGCATTTTTATGATAGTTTAACTCTTACAAAAGTAATAGATTTAAAAACTTGTACAAATTTACTTGATTTTGGTACTGGTGCAGGATTCCCAGGAATGGTTTTAAAGATATTTTTCCCTGATTTAAAGGTAACTTTACTTGATAGCAATAATAAAAAAATAAAATTCTTAACAATACTACAAGAAAAAATGAATGTTGATAACTTAGAACTTATCAACACTAGAGTAGAAAATTTAAGAAATGAAAGATTGAATTATTATGATGTTGTTACAGCAAGAGCAGTAACTAATATGCCAGTTTTAACAGAACTTGCCATGCCTTTAGTAAAAATAAATGGGTATTTTATTGCTATGAAAGGTAGTAATGAAGAAGAAATTGAAGATGGAAAATTTGCTATAGCAAAAATGCATGGAATAGTAGAAAAAATAAATAAATTTTCATTATCAAAAGAGGCAGGAATGAGAAATATTGTAAAGGTCAAAAAAGAAAAAGAAACACTTAACACTGAATTAAGGCATTATGAAAAAATCATTAAAAAGCCCCTTGCAAAAAATTAATAAATAATGTATCATTATAGATGATAAGGGTTGATTAAAGTGAATAATAAAGAAATGGAAAAAACGATATTACAAGTCCCTGTTGAGGACATAATTCCAAACCGTTTTCAACCACGGTTATCTTTTGATGACACTTCATTAAATGATTTAGCACTTTCTATTAAACAACATGGTATAATTCAACCGCTTGTATTAAGAAGAAAAAATGATAAATATGAAATAATTGCTGGAGAAAGAAGATTTAAAGCAGCTAAACTAGCAGGTCTAGCATCAGTTCCTGCTGTAATATCAAATCTTGATGATAATGCTTCTGCAGAGGTTGCAATCGTAGAAAATATTCAAAGAAAAGATTTGACAGCAATTGAAGAAGCAAAATCATTTCAAGCACTTTTAGATAAAGGCTATATGACTCAAGATGAACTAGCTAGAAAAATGGGATTATCTCAATCAGCAATTTCAAATAAATTAAGATTATTAACACTAGATGAATCAGTTCAAGAAGCAATTTTATCTGAAAAAATATCTGAAAGACATGCTAGAACTTTATTAAAAGTTCCATCACATGAAAAACAAAAAGAACTATTAAATAAAATTATTAATGAAAGATTAACAGTAAAGCAATTAGAAGATGAAATTAAAAATATGGAATTAACACCAAATAACGAAATAAATGTAACTTCCAAACCAATTGCACCTAAAGAAGATGTATCTTTTAATAATGATAGTAACAATAATAACCTTGGAAGTATCGAAGATATTTATAGCAAAGCAATGGATATAAAAGACATTATAGGTAATGAACAAAATCCAGAGAAATTACAACCTGTTGAAAAGGTAACTCCAGATGCGTTTTTCTCAAATCCAGAGAAGATGCCTAATAAATTCTTTAATTTTCTTGAAGATTCTGCAGCTAACATGGATACAAATGAAACAATACCAACATTTGAAATTCCCAAACAAGAAAATCCTAATCCAGTTAACTTGATTAATCAAACTGAAGATATAGAAATGCTTGATGATTTATTTACAGAATCCCCTAAAGCATCAGATAATAAAGAAGATTATTTAAATTATGTTATTAAAACAATTCGAGGTCTTGATTTAGATAGCAATAAAGTAAGATTAGAAGAAATGAATTTACCAACAGAATATCGCATAAATATAATAATTAAAAAGGATGACAACTAGTCATCTTTTTCAATAAAATTTTTTAAGTTAAAATTATATAAAGTAACTTTATTATTATTTATATTTATTATAGTATCTTCATCCTCAATTTTATAATTCATATTACTTAAATCAATTTTAAATAATACTTCGAACTGAGGCATAATTTGCATTCCCCCAGATTTCATTGGATTATCTCTTTCAGTATCATAAAATACTAATACGTTTTTATTTGTTAACAAAATATTAACTAACATATTTCTATTTGTAAACTTAATATTTACATCAGCAGCTTCATTTAAAACATGTTCATCGTTTTCTTTAAAAGTATAATTATACATCTTTATCACCTATAATAATTATATTATATTACCTCCAAAATATCTAGTCTTCTTTAGAATTTTCTTCCTTTATTACATATTGTTCTTTATTAACTCCAGGCTCTGTACCTTTTACATAATAATATAATGCTACTTTATTTTGATTATTCGTAGTTTTACCCGTTACGGCATCTAAAGGAATAGCAATCACATTTTTAGGTGTTTCATACCATGTGGTATTTATACTATTTAATGATTCTTCAATAGTTAAAGCCCAAATCTTTTTAGCATTGTTTCTAACATTGCCATTAACTTCTTTATTATTATCATAACCCATCCACATCATCATAAGTCTATCGGGATTATAACCCACTATCCAATAATCAGTATTAGTTGATCCGGTTTTTAAAGCATATTTATGGGTTAATGTTGAAGCAATATTTAAAGCTGTCGGAGTTGTATAATCTACATATGCATCATTCGTCGTAGATGTCATCATTTCATTTAAAATATAGGTATAATTTGGATTAATAACTAATCTATTTAAATCTTCATGTTCATATAAAACATTACCATCAATATCTTCAATTTTCTCAATAAAGTATAATTCTTTTTGATATCCTCCGGATGCAAACGTTGTATACCCAGTGGCATAATCTAAAATATTTATTTCACTCGTACCTAAAGGAAGTGATGCTACTTCATCTAAATTAGCACTAATTCCTGTTCTTTTAGCAACATCAATCATTTTATCAACACCCAAAAACAAATTGGTTTTAACTGCATAAATATTATCTGATAAAGCAAGTGCTGCGGCCATTGTTATTTCTTTACTAGCATAAATATTACCGGCATTTTGTGGAGCATAAGTTTTTCCACTCGCTAAATTAAATGTTGTTTCTTCACTTCTAAAACTACTAGACATTGTCATATTATTTTCTAATGCTGCATAATAAAGAAAAGGCTTCATCGTGGATCCAACTTGTCTTTTACTTTTTAAAGCTCTATTATATTGGCTCTTTGCATAATTCATTCCTCCGGTTAAGGCTTTAACTGCACCAGTTTTTGGATCAACAATAACACTAGCAACTTGTAATTCGTCATCGACCTTATTACTTAAGATGTTATTTTCCAAACTAGTTTGTTCTTTCAAATCTAAAGTTGTATATATTTTTAAACCACCTGCATTAATTAAAGATGCTGGTATTTTAATATTAGATAACTCATTTAAAACAGCCTCTTGATAATACATAATCATTTGTAAATTATTATTTTTAGTTTGGCCAAAAATCTTTAGTTTTTCTTTAAATAAATTATTATATGTATCTTCATCAATATACCCATTATTTAGCATAGATTTAGCAACTACCCAAGCTCTTTTTAAAGAGGCTTCATAATTACTAACAGGATTATATCCTGCTGGATTTTTAGGGATTCCTGCAAGCATAATAGCTTCTTCTAAAGTTAACTCACTAGGTTTCTTATTAAAATAGTAGCTAGAAGCATTAACTATACCCATATTACCTTGTCCATAATTAATTGTATTTAAATAACCTTCTAAAATATCATCTTTATCGTAATGAACTTCAAGTTCTAAAGTTAGCATCGCTTCTTCAGCTTTTCTTTTCCAAGTTTTATCAAAGTCCAAATATAAATTCTTTATGTATTGTTGTGATATCGTTGAAGCACCTTGCACAATAGATTTCTTTTTTATATTTGTAAGCATTGCTTTAGCAATTCGTAAATAATCAAAGCCATGATGATTATAAAAATTTTTATCTTCAACAGCAATAACAGCATTTTTCAAATTATCAGAAATATCTTCTAAATTAGCCCATTCATTACTTCTTGATCCTTGATATACTAAATCATTTTTATTGTCGTAAAGATATAGACTCCCACTAGTTTTTAAATCTAGTTTAGGACTCAAATAAGCATAGGTATAAAGGCCAATTAAAAGAACTACAAATGAAATAAAAAGGAATATAAATGATTTAATTAAAAACTTCATTGTCCTCAAAAGGCATCACCTAAAAGTAGTATGAGTTAAGTTAAAAAAAATATGCAATTTTACTATACAATTATTATAAAGTCTGTTATAATATGTGAGAAAAAAAGAGGTGACTACATGAAAATAGATTGGAAACTATTTGATGATAAAGAAACCATAATTGAAAAAAAAAATAAATTAGTAAAATATGAGGATGGTGTTATATATTATAAAGATGAATATGGTACACATCGTGTAGATTTAATTAATAAAATTTATGAAAGAATAAACGAAAGCGATATATTCAGAGTAGATTTTACTAACGAAATATTAACAGTAAAATTTGCTAATACAGATTTAAAATATAATATTAATGCAAAATTTGAAGAGATAGATAATATAATAAGGTTAACTTATTCTCTTGGTGAAGAAAAGAAAGTAATAGAAATTACTAGAAAAGAGGAATTATGAAAGAAATATTAAAAAATGCAATTAAAAAGGCTTTAGAAAAGTTAAATGTTGGTGATATTGAAATTGAAATAAATAAACCAACCCTACAAGAAAATGGGGATTATTCAAGTAATATAGCAATGAAATTAGCTAGAGTTCTTAAGAAAAATCCTTTAGAAATAGCAAATGAAATAGCAAATAATATAAGTGATGATAATATAACAAAAGTTGAAGTAAAAGCTCCTGGTTTTATTAACTTTTTTGTAAGTAAAAATTATTTATTTGAAAATATAAATAAAGTTTTAGAAGAAAGAGAAAAATATGGAAGCTCAAATATAGGAAATGGTAAAAAGATTAATATTGAATTTGTAAGTGCTAATCCAACTGGAATCCTTCACCTTGGAAATGCACGTGGTGGTGCATATGGAGACTCTTTAGCGCGTATCATGAGATTTAGTGGGTTTGATGTAACAACAGAATATTACATTAATGACTTAGGAAATCAAATAACTAACCTAGGTTTATCAATTCTTGCTCGTTATAAAGAAATATGTGGTATAGAATCTAGTATGCCTGAAAATGGATATTATGGAAAAGAAATTATAGCTATAGCACAAAGACTATATGAAGAACATCAAGACACTTTATTAAATAATGATTTAGATTATTTTAAAAAGTTAGGCACAAATGAAATGGTTGGACATATATTTGATGACTTAAAAGAATATAGAATAGAATATGATATAAAAACAAGTGAAAAAGCCTTATCAGAAAAATATGATTTAATGGGTGTTGTGGATATTTTAACTAAAAACGGATATACTTACAATTTAGATGGTGCAACATGGTTTAAATGTAGTGCTTTATTTGATGATAAAGATCATGTATTAGTTAAAGAAGATGGAGTACCTACATACTTTTTGCCAGATATAGCATATCATATGGATAAATTTAATCGTGGATATGACAAAATGATAGATATATTCGGGGCAGACCATCATGGATATGTAGCACGTTTAAAAAGTAGTGTTAAAGCCTTAGGAAATGATCCGGAAAAATTAGAAGTAAAATTATTACAACTTGTAAGACTTGTGGAAAATGGTGAAGTTGTAAAAATGAGTAAAAGAACAGGCAAATCAGTAACATTAAAAGAATTAATTGATGAAGTCGGAGTAAATGCTGCAAGATACTATTTTTCTAAATATAGCCTAGATACTCAAATGGATTTTGACCTAAATTTAGCAAAGAGTAAATCAAATGAAAATCCAGTATTTTATGTATGTTATGCCTATGCAAGAATTTGTTCAATTTTAAAAGGACAAGAAAATATCAAAAACTGTGAAAAATATATTGCAATTAATGACGATACATCATATAATGTTTTAGAAAAAGTTTATGAGTTCCCAGAAGTAGTAAAAAATGCGGCTTTAAAAGAATTACCTCATTTAATTACTAACTATGTATACGAACTTGCTAGTTTATTCCATTTATACTATGCAAAAAATCGTGTATTAACTGATAATGAACAAGAAACTTTAGAAAATTTGAATTTAATTAAATGTGTTAAACAAACAATATTTAATGCACTTAATCTAATCGGGGTTATCCCACCAGAACAAATGTAAGGAGAAATGATTTATGAAATTAAAGCAAATACCAAAAGAAGAATTAGAACTAATGGGCTATGATGATATTGCTTTACTAATACTTCAGGAAAGTGGCAAAAAGATGAAACTTCGTGATATTTTTGCTAAAGTAATTAATGTATTAGGATTACCGGAAGAAACAATAGATGAAGAATTAATGGAATTTTTTGAATTAATGTCAACGAACAAAAAATTTGTTATGTTAGATAAAGGTTATTGGGATCTTCAATCAAGACATAAATTAGACTTGGTTTTTGATATGGAAGAAGACGATGAAGAATTAGAAAATGAAGAAGAAGATAACATTGAAGAAGAAACAGAAGAAGATGACGATATCTTTTATGACAAAGATGATGAAACAGACGATGTTGCTGAAGATGATTTAGCGGATTTAGTAGTAGTTGATGATATTGATGAGAGTAATTTATAGCGTTTAGTTTTAAATATTTAAGTCAAAGAAAGGAAGATAAAAATGTTTAATAGATTAGATGCTATCGAAGAAAAATACAATGAATTAACAAAGGATTTAGCAAATCCTGAAATACTAAACGATTTTAATAAAGTAAAAGAATTATCTAAAGAACAAAGTGATTTAGAAGAAACTGTTAAAACATATCAAAGCTATAAACAAGCGAAGAATAACTTGGAAGAAGCTAAAATAATGGAAAATGATCCAGAACTAAGAGAAATTGCTTTAGAAGAAATAGATAATTTAACTAAAGAAATAGATAAGCTTTATCATGAACTAGAGGTATTGTTAGTCCCTAAAGACGAAAATGATGGTAAAAATGTTATCATAGAAATCAGAGGAGCAGCTGGAGGAGACGAAGCAAATATATTTGCCGGAGACTTATTTAGAATGTATTCTTATTATGCCGAGTCCAATGGATGGAAAATTGAAGTCATTCATGCTCTTGAAGGTACCAGCGGAGGATATTCTCAAATAGAATTCATGGTTAAAGGTTCAAATGTTTATAGTAAGTTAAAATATGAAAGCGGATCACATAGAGTTCAAAGAGTTCCAGTTACAGAAACTCAAGGAAGAGTACATACATCAACAGCAACAGTACTTGTTATGCCTGAGGTTGATAATGTTAATATTGACATTAAAGAAAGTGATTTAAAAATAGATGTATATCATTCAAGTGGAGCTGGAGGGCAATCTGTAAATACCGCCAATTCAGCAGTTAGAATTACTCATGTTCCAACCGGAGCTGTAGTAACTTGTCAAACAGAAAGAAGTCAACTTCGAAACAAAGAAAGAGCGATGCAACTTTTAAAGATTAAAATAAATGATGAATTAATGCATAAACAAGAAAGTGCTATTGGTGCTGAAAGAAAATCAAAAATAGGTACCGGAGATCGTTCTGAAAAAATAAGAACTTATAATTATCCACAAAACCGTGTAACAGATCATAGAATTAACTTTTCAACTATGACTCTAGATCGCGTAATGGATGGAGAACTAGAACCAGTTATTGAAGCGTTAATAACTGAAGATTTAAAATTAAAACTAGCTGGTATGTCTTTAGAATAGACCAGCTTTTTCTTTTAAGGAGGTAACATGAAACCAGATTATATAAGTATTCCCGATTGGGAATTATTAACCAAAAAATATCCAGATACCAATAAGCTTTTAGAGACGTTATTAACAGGTTATCCACCTCAATATTTAATAGGTAATGTTGAGTTTTATGGAAATATTATAAATGTTGATGAAAGAGTTTTAATTCCAAGATTTGAAACTGAAACTCTTGTTGATAAAACAATTAATTATGCTAAAAAAGTATTTAGTAATAAAATAAATATTATAGATTTAGGTACAGGCAGCGGATGTATAGCAATTTCTTTAAAGAAAAATTTAGATTGTGATGTTACAGCCTTAGATATTTCCAGTGATGCCCTAGAAGTAGCAAGAACTAATGCAGAACTTAATAACACAGAAATAAACTTTATAAATCAAAGTATGGTTGATTCATTAAATAATAATTATGATATCATTATTTCAAATCCTCCCTATATTCCATATGATGGATTTGTTGAAGATAAAGTTAAAAATAATGAACCAAATTTAGCTCTGTTTGCAAGTGATAATGGATTATATTTTTATAAAGAAATATTAAATAAACATTTAAATAATTTAAATAGTCCCGGTCTACTAGCTTTTGAAATCGGAGATAATCAAAAAGACTTATTAGAAAAAATTGTAAAAAGTACAAATCTAAAATATAGTTTTGAAAATGATTTACAAGGATTACCACGATATTTATTTATTTTTAAATAAAAAGCTGGCTTGCAATTTTTAATTAAAACATGTTAATAAAAGTATATATGAAAGGAAATTTCATATAATAAAAAAAGAAACATTTGATTTTGGAATGTCGGATGCTTACTTTTTGATGATTTTGATGTTTACTTGAACATTAATAATGACAAGTAAACATTTTTTTAATGAATAAAAAATTTCATTTATCCCCATTACTATTTTAGGTGAACAATATGAAAAAAGTAATAATAAGTTTATTTGTAGTAACAATACTTGTATTAGTAAATAAAAATGATACTAAAGTATTAATACCCGATAATGCTATAAGATTTAGAATTATAGCTAATAGTAATTCCATTGAGGATCAAAAAGAAAAAATAGAAATTAGAAATGAACTTGAACCAATTATAGCTGATATATTAACTAATTCCAATTCCAAAGAAGAAACTAAAAATGAAATTAATTTAAATATGAACAAAATAAACAATGTTTTAACGAAATATGAGAAAAATTATGATATTAACTATGGATTAAACTTTTTTCCAGAAAAAAGCTATAGAGGAGTAACCTACAAAGAAGGAAATTATGAGTCGTTAGTGGTTACTCTTGGAGATGGTCTCGGGGATAACTGGTGGTGTGTACTATTTCCGCCGTTATGCTTACTTGAAGCAAATGAAGATAATTTTGATGATATAACATATACATCATATTTACAAGAATTAATAAATAAATATTAACATATATTTTATTGGTGATAAAAATGCAAGAATTAGTATCCATCTTTTTAATCGGAGTATCCTTATCTATGGATACTTTTTCTTTATCATTAAGTATGGGTGCCTTAATCAAAAATAAACAATTTTTAACATTGTTCCCATTTGTGGTAGCACTATTTCATTTTATAATGCCATTGATTGGAAATAAGATTGGTATAACAATTATGAATTACTTTAATATTGCTAGTAACATTGTACTAGGATTAATTCTTATAATACTCGGAGTAAATTTAGCGATTCAATACTTTAAAAAAGAAGAAATTAATATAAATATTAGTTTAATAAGTTTATTTTTTTTAGCTTTTAGTGTTAGTATAGACTCCTTTACCATTGGATTAGGAATAAGTGAAATAACCAATAAATTTATATTGGCAAGTTTTATTTTTGCTGTATGTAGTTTTTCATTTACATCTATAGGTCTTTTAATAGGAAAGTATTCTAATAAATTTATAGGTAAGTATGCAAGTATTATAGGAATAATATTACTTATATTACTAGGGTTATATCATATTTTATAGCAAAAAATTATCAACTTAACATAGATTTAAGTTTTTTCTTTGTTTTGAATTGACTTTTGAGGATTGTATCGATAAAATATAAATAAGAAAGAAGGACTTTTATGGAGATTTTATTTTATATAGTGCCAATATTAATTGGAATTACTTTTATTATGACAATAGCATTAATGGTTAGCCCTAAGTTACGAGGAAAATTAATGAGTAGACAAATAAAAGCTACTAAACATATGATGGACTATAGTAAAGAGGATTTAAAAGATATTTTATCAACATCTGCAGATATAGGAATAAATGTTGAAAAAGAAATATTAGATAATAATGAAGAAACAATGAGAGAGAATGCAACAAGAAAAGCTAATATAAATAAAAAAGGAATTGAAATAACAGCAAATGCTATAAAAGAAGGTTTAAATGGAAGTAAAATATATTGTAAGCATTGTGGTAAATTAATTGATGATGATTCAAAATTTTGCAAGTCATGTGGAAAAGAACAATAATATTTCTTTTTTACATGCCATAAATATTATAAAGAGGTGATTATTTTGAAAAGAATAATAATTGAAGGTAACAAACCTTTAAGTGGAAAAATTAAAATTGGGGGAGCAAAAAATAGTGTTGTTGCTCTAATCCCTGCCGCGATAATGGCAAATGGAAATGTTCATATATCAAATGTACCAAATATTTCTGATAGAGATGCATTAATAGAAATATTGAAGTTATTAAATGTTAAAGTAATTAATAATAAAGATACCATAGATATAGATGCAAGTAACATGGAAAATGTAATAATTCCAGAGAATTTAAGTAATAAACTTCGTGCATCATATTATTTCATGGGATCATTACTTGCAAGATTCAAACATGTTGAAATTTATTTCCCTGGAGGATGTAATATTGGATCAAGACCAATTGATTTACACCTAAAAGGATTTGAATCTTTAGGTGCAACAATAACAAAAGAAGATACAAAATATATTATTGATGCTAAAGAATTACATGGAGCAAATATATTTTTAGATTTTGCATCAGTTGGAGCCACAATTAACTTAATGATTGCGGCCACACTAGCAAATGGAACAACTATTATAAATAATGCTGCTAGAGAAGCAGAAATAGTAAATATTGCAGAATTATTAAATAACATGGGAGCAAAAATAACCGGAGCAGGAACAGAAGAAATAACTATTGAAGGGGTAAAAGAATTACATAGTGCAGAAATAAAAGTTATTCCTGATAGAATAGAAGCAGGAACATATATAATAATGGGAGCACTACTTGGTGATAATTTAGAAATAGATGGAATGATTCCTGAACACAATATAGTGCTTCTAAATAAGCTTCAAGAAATGGGAGTAAATTTCAAACTTAATAATCATAAAATGATATTAAATAAAAGTACAAATTTAAAACCAACAAATGTAAGAACTGTTGTTTATCCTGGATTTCCAACTGACTTAGGTCAACCAATGTCTGTTTTATTAACACAAGCAAATGGAGTATCATTATTTGAAGAAACAATCTGGGAAAACAGAATGGGACATGTAAAATATTTAAATTTAATGGGAGCAAATATTGAAGCAGAAAGACAACATGCTAAAATAACTGGACCAACAAAATTACATGGTAGGGAAATAACAGCAACAGACCTTCGTGCCGGAGCAGCCTTAGTAACGGCAGGTTTACTTGCAGATGGCACGACAATAATAAATGATGCAGAACATATTCTAAGGGGTTATGAAAGAATTATTAACAAATTATCTCATGTCGGTGCTATTATTAAAATAGAAGAAATATAATGTAAAGAGAAATCTTTACATTTTTTAATGGGGGCAATTATGAAAAGAAGATATAAATTAATTTTAATTATAGTTCTCGGTGCTATATTAACATTTATAATAAATAGTTTAAGAGTATCATCAAAAACAAATTTTATGGCCATTGGTGATGGTCTTAGTATAGGTATGACACCATATAATGTCGCAGGCACAAGCTTTAATGATTATCTAGCAGAAAAGTTAGAGAATAAAAAAAGGTTAGGAATATATAATCATGAATTTTCTTATTCTCATGAAACAATTCATGAATTAAATGAACATTTAAATAACAATAGAATAGGTAAAAACTCTAGAACTCCAATAAAACAAATAATAGCAAAATCAAATTACATAACTATTGCTATTGGAATTGATGAATTTGCAAGTAAATCCCTAACAGAAAAAATAACTACAGAAACAATAGATAACTACATAAATGAAATGAATACATTTTTAAAAAATACTAGAGAATTTTATAATGATTCTATCGTAGTTCTTGGGGTATATCCCGCAAATAAATTTAATAAAAAAGATGCGATTGAAGTTAATTCAAAACTAAAAATTTTATGTGGTAAATATAATGCATTGTTCTTAGATGTATTAGCTTTTTCTTTACATGATGAATATTATTTGGAAAAATCTTCATATTACATGAATTATAAAGCACATCAAGAAATAGCAAAAGAATTATTTTTAATGTATAAAAATAATTAATACTTATGATTAATCATTTTATCTGTTTTACTTGTACTTTCTATAGTTATATCAAAATGATAATATTTAGCAATCTTTAATAATGTTTCAAATGTATAATTAACTGTACCATATTCATAAGATTGTATAGCACTTCTACTTATATGGGTATCATCAGCAAATTCAAATTGCGTTTTATCAACATACTCTCGTATCATTTTTATTATTTCATTTGTATTGTAACCGTTAACCTTTATTTTCATATTTTACATAACATGTTAAGCATATAATAAATAAAATAATGCATACCAAAAATCCTTTTTTAACTGTATTTTCCTCTTCAATATTGGATATAATAAATTTATGCATTATATTAAAACCCTTAATGTGATAATAACAAGCAAAATTGCGCGATAAAAGTAACACAAAAATAGTTACAATTTATAATTTAAGTGATATAATATTTTTACAAAATAAGGATGGTAGTAAATGTGAAAAATAAAAAAGCAATAACTTTGAGTATAATAGCAAGTTTAATATTACTTTCATTAATAATCGGAGCAACATATGCATACTTTCAAGCAAGTGGTGGAGATGGTACAAGTGCAAACTTAAGAGTAACAACATATACTACAGATATTATAACCTTTGAAGTGGGTTCAAATATTAATATTGAAACAAATGCCACACTATTTAGTCAAGGTAAAGGAAATGCATCAGGTACAACATTTGCTAGAGCAACTCTAACAGCGAATAATAAAACAAATAGTGCAACAGAAAACTATAATTTGTTTCTAAATATATCAGATAATACCTTTGCATATTCAGTAGATACAAATACTCCAGAACTAATTCTTACCATAAAAGATAAAAGTAATAATGAACTAACAAGTATTGAAGGATTAACCTATAAAACAGTCACAGATGGAAAAGGAACAATTATAAAAGGATTTGATATAACAAATAAAAATGGATTATTAACATTATTTAATAAAGATATAACAACAACATCTAAAACAGTAGAAGAATGGAACGTAACAGTAACATTTGTAAATTATAATAAGGATCAAACTAAAAATGCTGGAAAGAAATTTGATGCTCAATTAATAATATCAAAAGATAATTTTAGTGATTACATACCAAATACAATAAATACATTAAGTGCAACAAAAAGTGGAAATAATTTAACAGTTAACTTAAATTTAGAAAATGGAAGTAATCCTATAGATAAGTATTACTATGCAATTGAAGAAACAAATGGACTAGCAATTCTTGATAGTAAAGCAAGTATAAAAAGATTAAGTAACAGACTTGCGGTAAGCGAATTAACATATGTGGAAAGTAATAACAGCTCATATACATTTACTAATATAAAAACAGATGCAAATTATAATGTATATGCCTATGCCGTAGATAATAAAAAAGTAAAAACAAATACATATAATTATAAATATACAGGTAATTATAATCTGCCAGTAATAAGTAAAGTAGAAACAAGTAAAACATCTAATTCAATCACAGCAACAGTAACAGCCACTAAAGGAACAAATAACATATCAAAATATTACTATTCAATAGATAATGGAAGTACATTTACAGAAAGTACAAGTAATAGTTATACATTTAGTAACTTAAGTAATCACACAAACTATAGAATAGTTGTAAAAGTAATGGATACAAATGGGAAATATTCGAATACTTATATAATAAATGAAAAGATAGGAAAAATTACTGAATTAATAAAGTTTAAATATTTAGATACGGAATATACTGCAGAAAAAGGAATGACTCTTGCAGAATGGGCAGAAAGCGATTATAACACATTCGGGTATTATATTGAAGACACAAATTTAATTGAAGAAAATAAATCTTATGGAGATACAAATTATTGTATAAGAAATGGTTCAAGTATATGTAATATTGAATCTAAAAACGAAGCAATATTACAAAAACTTTCGGAAATTAACATTAAAGAAATTTATGATTCATCAAATTATAATGCAATAGGAAAAGTATTTGGATATCTTTCTAGAAATCTTCCGTTACAAATAAATAAAATTGTAGACTATGCTGGTCATCTATCATCAGATCAAGTTGCAGATCTATCTTCAGTAATATCTGAGCTAAATGGCTATACAATATTATCACCTGCATTTGTAGTTGATGCACACGAATGCAATAAAACAGAAGATGGAAATAGTGTAATAAAACTAACAGTTTTAATGATGAATAGTGAAATAAAAGAATATGACCTGTTAATTTTTGATTATTCAGGAACATTTTCTTTATCGAAGGCCACTGATGTTGATATTGAAAAAAAACTATTGACCTTTGAAATGAGTAGTGATTATTCAGTTGCTGTTTTGCTTGCTAAATAATAATTTAATCAAGTAAATATATCAAAACACTATTGCCAAAAACATAAAATATGTTATAATAGGTTAGAAAAACGAATTACTATGCCATGAATGTGGTATGGCGGAAGGAGAGAATATGAAAGCAAATATCCATCCAGAAGTAAAAGATGCTACTGTTACTTGTGCATGTGGAGCAACATTTCAAACAAAATCAACTAAAGAAAAAATAGACGTTGAAATTTGTAGTGAATGTCATCCATTCTATACAGGTACTCAAGGTAAAACTAAGAAAACTGGAAATATTGAAAAATTCAATAAAAAATTTGGTTTAGACAAAGAACAAAACTAATTGATTTGTTCTTTTCTTTTGCCTAAGAGTTTAGTATAATTAATTATAGGGAGATGATTACTATTAAAATATTTTTAGGTTTTGACCACCAAGGGGTTAAATGTAAAGAAGATATAATTAACTATTTAAATGAATTTGGTTATGAAGTATTAACGCCAGACATTCCAAATAATGATCAAGATGATTATCCTGATTTTGCTAAATGGGTCTGTGAAAAAGTGTTAAATGAACATTCGCTCGGAATTTTAGTATGCGGTTCAGGAATTGGCATGTCTATTGCTGCTAACAAGATTCACGGAATTCGTTGTGCTAGAGTGGTAGATGGCAATGATGCTTTTACAGCTAAAAATCATAATGGAGCCAATGTTATAGCATTTAGTGCTAATATAAAACCAGAAGAAATACATAATATACTAGATAATTTTATTGCCACAAAAGAGCCAAGTGAAGAAAGACATTTAAGAAGAATAGAAAAAATTAATAAAATAGAAAGAGAAAATTATGTTAGTTAAATTATTACTTTATATCTTTTTTACATTTGTAAGTGCTTTTGGATTATCCGGAGTAAACTTTAGTGGCATAATTAAATCAGGAAAAATAATCGAAGCCAAGGTCCTTGTCATGGTTTTAAGTTTCTCATTTGGTTACTTATTAACAAATTTTGTACTAGATTTTTTAAACATTTAATATAATTAAAATGGAGAATATATGAAAAATAAAATACTATTAATAGTGGTAGTAATTTTGTCAATCGTAGCAATAAGCAGTTTTAAAAAAGAAACTGCTTATTTTAATAATGAAAAAAATACCGAAGTAAAAAATGAAGAAATAAAACTAGCAATTAAAGATACAAGTACTGGAAATATTACAAATATTGACCTAGAAGAATATGTAATCGGAGTTATCGCCGGAGAAATGCCGGCTTCATTTGAAATGGAAGCGTTAAAAGCACAAGCAATAGCATCTAGAACATATGCAATATATAAAATGAAGAGCTCAAAAGGAACTTATGACTTAGTAACAGATAAATCTAATCAAGTATATATAACAAAAGATGCAATGCAAGAAAACTGGCAAAATAATTATGAATATTATTATAATAAAATAAAAAAAGCAGTTGATGAAACAAAAGGTTTAGTAATGACTTATGATAAAGATGTAATATTAAGTATGTATTTTGCAAAATCAAATGGCAAGACAGAAGATTCATCTTATGTATTTGGCTCTAATAAAGAATATTTACAGAGTGTAGAATCTCCTGAAAGTAATTTTACAAGTAATGTAAGTATTAATAAAAAAGAATTTTGTAATAAATTAAATATAGATTGTAAAAGTATAATAATAAAAGATATTAATAAAACATCATCAGGTCGTGTAAATACCATAAATATTAATGGTAAAGAATATAAAGGAACAGAGATTCGCTCTTTACTTGGACTTAGATCAACAGACTTTACTATCAATATAAATGATACCATAAATATAACTATGAACGGTTATGGACACGGTGTTGGAATGAGTCAATATGGTGCAAATGAATATGCCAAATCTGGTAAAAATTATGAAGAGATATTAAAACATTATTATCAAAATATAAATATTGAAAAAATTAGTGTATAAAATATAAAAATAATTCCCATACTTTAATTAGGATGGTGAATTGATGAAAACAAAAAGACTTAAAAAATTTGTTTTACCAACAGTATATGTAATGGTTATCGGAGTATTATTTGTCAGTATTTCCTTTTTAGGTAATATACTACAAAGTAAAGTAGAATATGGTAATATGGCTGTAAGTGCATTAAAAAACAATGCAACACCAGTTGGCAAGAATGAGGACATTGTAGAAAGTAAAATAGAAAGACCATATGTAAGTAGTAATGTATCCATAAGTAAATCATATTATGATATGAAAGATGAAGAGGCAAAGCAACAAAATTCATTAGTATATTATGAAAATACTTATTTACAAAATAGTGGGGTTTTATACTCATCAAAAGATGAATTTGATGTATTAAGTTCATTTGATGGAACAGTAACTAATGTTTCTAAAGATGATATACTAGGAAACTATGTAGAAATAACTCATAACCAAAACTTAAAAACCATTTATTATAGTTTAAGTGATGTTCAAGTTAAAAAGGACGATGTTGTAATAAGTGGAGATGTAATTGGTAAAAGCGGAGATAATAGCCTAAATGGAGAAACAGAAAATTGTTTATTATTTGAAGTATATCATAATGGTACTACAATAGATCCAGAAGACTTTTATAACATGAACATCGAAGATTTAAAATAACATAAAAACAGCCCTTTAATAATATAGTTTATTAAGGGGTTGTTTGGTTAATGAATAAAGATATAAAAACAAGAGTTTTAAATGAAGCAAATCACATAATTAAAACTCAAGATACAATAAGAAAAACAGCAGGTCTATTTAATGTTAGTAAAAGCACAGTACATACGGATCTTTCCGAAAGATTAAAAGAAATAGACAAAAAACTTGGAGCAGAAATAGACGATATATTTAAAAATCATGACAAAGAAAAACATATTCGTGGGGGAGAAGTAACTAGACAAAAATATAAAAGAGGATAAATTATGAAATATAATAATATTTTGCATATAACAGACGATTGTTTATATTTAAAAAGTAAGAAACAAAAAGATATTATAAAATATAAATTATCTAATAATATAGTTTATGGTGGAAGAATAAGTAATATAAAGAAATTTATGAAATCTTTTGAAAAGTTATTAAGTGAAAATCATTTAAATAACTCTTTATTTGGTGAAACAATAAAAGTAGTTGTAGCATCAAATTATACACCTGCAGATATAACGTTTTTAAAAAATATAATAAACTCATTCAATTATAGAAAAATAATTATAGAAAAAGAGTTAAATTATTATAAATTAAATAATAATAATGCATATGTAAATGTATTTGATGATTACTTTAATATAACATATTTAGATGAATATAAAAAAATAAATAATATATACATGGAAACTCAAAGCTTTTTAAAAACAGATGATATATTAGAATACCTTAGTTATATTTTAAATCAAAAAGAAGTATATCTTTTAGGTAGTGGTGAACTAATAAAAGAGATATTTTCTAAATTAGAAGATAAATTTAATATAAAAACATATATTTTTTCAAATTATGAAACCCGTATAATTACTAGCGTAAAAGGTTGAATTTAAGGACTTTTGTCAAAAAATGTCGAACGATTTTTGTTGCATTATAAACTTTAGTGTGTTAAAGTTTAAATGTAGGAAGGAGCTAAGAGTTATGATGCAAGGAACTGTTAAGTGGTTTAATAATGACAAAGGTTACGGTTTCATCGAATGTGATAAACTATCTGACATCTTTGTGCATTATTCAGCTATTGTTAAAGAAGGTTATAAGACATTAAATGAAGGTGCTACAGTAAATTTTAAACTAATTGAAACTTCAAAAGGTTTACAAGCAGTTGATGTTTTAGAACAAGAAATGACTACAATTAAGTAGTTTTTTTCTTTTTTTTGTGGTATATTAAAATTAGGAAGGTGATAATTTGAAGATAAGTATTCGTGGTGACAAAGTAACTGTCACAAAGTCAATGAAAGAATACATAACAGAAAAGTTAGGAAAGCTAGATAAGTATTTTGAAAGTCCTAAGGCAACTGAATGTAAGGTCTTAATTAAGGTAAAGAACCAAGATCAAAGTATTGAAGTAACAGTGCCAACAAGTAAATTTACTTTAAGAGCAGAAGAAAGACATCCTGACCTTTATGCAGCAACGGACCTAGTAGTTGATAAACTTGAAGGACAAATTAGAAAAAATAAAAGTCGTCTTGGCAAGAAGTATCACGATGTTCCTAAATTTGAAATGAGTTTTGATTTTGAAGTTAATGACGATGAGGAAGAAGAAGTACCAAAAATCGTCAAAAGAAAAGAGATGGAAATGAAACCAATGGATGAAGAAGAAGCAATGCTTCAAATCGATTTATTAAATCATGATTTCTTCGTTTTCAAAAATATTGATGAAGATTGTGTTTCAGTTCTATATAAAAGAAAAGATGGTAAATTTGGTATTATAAATGTTAAATAGTTTATAATTTGAAGCCCAAAAGGCTTCTTTTTTAGTTAAAATCTTTTTATTTCCTTGTACTTATGGTATAATACACATTAAGGAGAAATGAGAAAATGAATTTTATAAAAAAATTATTAGATAGTGAATATAAAGAATTATGTCGCTTTGAGAAATTAGCAGAAGAAATTGAAAAATTAGAACCCGTTATGCAAGCCTTAAAAGATGAAGATTTTAAAGATAAAACTTTAGAATTTAAAGCAATGCTTGAAGATGGAAAGACACTTGAAGATATTGTAGTTCCTGCATTTGCATTAGCTCGTGAAGCTGCTTATCGTGCTATTGGAGAAAAGCCTTTCCATGTTCAAATTCTTGGGGGCTTAGCCATCCATTATGGTAATATTGCGGAAATGAAAACAGGTGAAGGTAAAACTTTAACTACAATTTTGCCAGCTTATTTAAATGCCTTAAGTGGACAAGGTGTTCATGTTGTTACAACAAATGAATATCTATCAAGTCGTAATGCTGAATGGATGAGACCAATATATGACTTACTAGGTGTATCTGTTGGTATCAACTTAAGAGAATTGTCACCAAAAGAAAAACAAGAAGCATATAATGCTGATATTACATATTCAACAAATAATGAAGTTGGATTTGACTACTTAAGAGATAATATGGTTGTAAGAAAAGAAGATAGAGTTCAAAGAGGACTTAACTTCTGTATCATCGATGAAGTTGACTCAATTTTAATTGATGAAGCAAGAACTCCATTAATTATCAGTGGTGGTCAATTTAATACCAATAGTCTTTATATTGAAGCAGACAGAGTGGCTAAAAGATTAAAAGAAGAAGACGATTATACAATAGATTTAAAAACAAAGAGTGTATCATTAACTGCTGAAGGTAGTAAAAAGGTTGAAAAGTTCTTAAATATAACAAATCTATATGATTTAGATAATACTAATTTAGTGCATCATATTAATCAAGCACTAAAAGCTAACTATGGATTTAAAAAAGATATCGATTATGTTGTAGATAATGATGCCATTATAATCGTAGACCCATTCACAGGCCGATTAATGCATGGAAGACAATATTCAGAAGGGCTTCATCAAGCAATCGAAGCTAAAGAAGGAGTTACAATTAACACTGAAACTAAAACAATGGCAACTATTACATTCCAAAACCTATTTAGAATGTATAATAAATTATCAGGTATGACAGGTACTGCCAAGACTGAAGAAGAAGAATTTAGAAATATTTACAACATGTATGTTATCAGAATACCAACTAATAAACCAGTAATTCGTGAAGATTTACCAGACTTAGTTTATTCTGGAGAAAATGGTAAATATAAAGCCATTATAAATGTTGTTAAAGAAATTCATGCTAAACATGAGCCTATTCTAATTGGTACAATTTCAGTTGAATCAAATGAAAAGTTAAGTAAATTATTAACTAAAAATGGATTGAAACATGAAGTTTTAAATGCAAAAAATCACGAAAGAGAAGCTGAAATAATTGCTCATGCTGGTGAAAAAGATGCTATTACACTTGCAACAAACATGGCTGGTCGTGGAACAGACATTAAACTTGGTGAAGGCGTTCGTGAAATTGGTGGCCTTTATGTAATTGGTACCGAAAGACATGAATCACGCCGTATTGATAATCAGTTACGTGGTCGTTCAGGACGTCAAGGAGACCCAGGGACGAGTCAATTCTTTGTTTCATTTGAAGATGATTTAATGCGCCGTTTCGGTACTGAAAAAATTAAAAATATGTTAATAAGTATGGGAATTGATGGAGATCAAGCAATTCGCTCTAAAGCATTAACCAGAAGTATTGAATCAGCCCAAAAGAAAGTTGAAGGAAATAACTTCGATTATCGTAAGAGCCTTCTTGATTATGATAATGTTTTAAATGAACAAAGAGAAATAATTTATGCACGTCGTAATGAGATACTTGATCAAGAAAGTATTCATGATTCAATTATTGAAACATTTAAAAATACAATAACAAATCTTGTAGACAGTCATATTCCACCAGAAAATTGTTTAACAGAAAATGATTTATCTGAAATTGCAGAATATGTAAATACTAACTTCTTAAAAGGTGAAGAATTAAATGCCAAAGTCCTTGAAGGAATGAAAGAGCAAGAAGTAATAGATCACATAAGTGCGCAAGTTATCAAAAATTATGAAAAGAAAATGATATCATCTCCACTTATGAATGATTTTGAAAAAGCTATATCACTTCGTGTTATTGATACAAGTTGGGTAGACCACATGAGTGCTATGGAACATTTAAAAGAAGGTGTTGGTCTACGCGGTTATGGGCAATCAAATCCAGTTCAAGTCTATACAATGGAAGGCTTCGAAATGTTTGATAACTTGCTTAACAAAATAGATAATGATATTGCGCTTTTCTTACTTAAAGCCGAAGTTCGTCAAAATGTTGAAAGAAAACAAACTTTAAAAGGAACTGCTAACGATGGTAAAGAAAAAATTAAGAATCAACCTAAAAGAGTTAGCCACAAAATTGGTCGTAATGACCCCTGCATCTGTGGTTCAGGGAAAAAATATAAGAATTGCTGCGGAAAGTAATATAATTTAACAAAAAGGTGTAAACAAAATAGTTAAGTTACACCTTTTAATTTAAAAATACGGAAGTTTTAATGCGATAAAAAGCAATGAAGGAATGAGGTAGAATGAAAAACAAAAAAATATTTATTGTTATCAATACTTTATATATATTAGTTCCCTTATCAATTTTAATTTTTCAGCAATTGTTTAAATATAAATTTTATATATTAGTAACATTTGGAATTCTAATATACTTTTGGTTAAGAAAAAATAATATAAGTAATGAGGATTTAGGTATAACTAAAAGAAATATTGCAAACTCATTAATCAGCAATTTACCCATAATTATTATATCCGTATCAATTATTATCTTAATGAAATTTTTAAATATAAATAAGTTTGTTCCAAGTGAAACAATATACTTTTATTTATTTTATATATTTATTTCATGCCCAATTCAAGAATTCTTATATCGTGGTTTCTATGGCTATTTTGATAATAGCAAACATAGTACTATGTTAATATCTTCGTCTATGTATGCATTTGTCCATATTATATACAAAGATATATTAACCATTGTATTAACTTTTATAATTGGTTTAATTTGGTATAATTTGTATATAAAAGATAAAAATTTATTTGGAGTATCGATTAGTCATTGTATTATTGGCGTGGTAACAATTTTTTTAGGAATTATAGATTAATATAAAGGGGATATGTACTATGGATTTAAAAACAAAACATAATATTTGTAAAATAAAATTAAACGAAGATTTAGATGTAATAATTCAGGCTTTTATTAATGTTTATGGAACTGAGTATTCCGATTTTATCACTAATAGATTTAAAGAGCTGAAGATTATTTGGTATGATGATGAAATACAAAATTATAGCGATATAAATGATATAATAGAAACCTCTTTACCAAAAGAAATTATAGATGAATACTTAAAGAAATATAAAGAGAAATGTTTTTCACAAAGTGCTTTTCTTGCTGAATTAGATGTTTTAATTCTACCTTTATCGTATAATATAACTCATATAATTCACGAAATAAATCATATGATTAGTTGTCATGTTTTATCAAAAAATCCATTAAGAATAATAAGCGGTTTAAGTACAATAACAGAACAAAATAATGGAATAGTATCCAACGATAATGATTTAAATGAAATAATAAATCAAAAAATAACAATAGAGATTTTGGAGGAACTTAAAAGACTAGGCATAGATTTAAAAATATCTTCATCATGGCAAGAGCAGTTATTCCCAGTAATTAATTTGTTTTATAAAACATTTAAAGATGAAATTAAAAAAACATATGTTACCGGTAACTTATTATCATTTGCTAAAAATCTCGGAGGACAAAACTACATCGACTTTACTCAAGTTGTGTTTCTAAAATGTTTTAAAGCACGCAGAAATATTTCAAAAGGTGAAACCAAAATTATTTCTAAAGATGATATAGAACAAGTAGAAGCATTAGTGTTTATGATGAATGAAACTAAAGAACAACAAAATATAAAAAGATAAAACATAGTGAAATAATTAGACGTTAGAAAAAGAAAAATGTTTAACATTACCATTAAAATTTAAAAGGCAATATATAAAAAACTTGTTAATAACTATTTAGTTATTAACATTTTTTTCTAAAATATAGCATTGTTATTGTGGCTAAAGAAAATTAATGATATAATTAAATTGACAAATAATTATGTGCAAATGGCAAATATGAATAATAAATTAATTGGCACAGAAAAAAATATTATATTTTACAATGATGAAGAAGGTAATACAAAAATTTAAGTATTACTTGAAAATGAAGATGTTTGGTTAAATACAGAAGCTGTTGCATTACTTTTTAATGTTGATAGAACAGGTATTATCAGGCGCATTAATAATATTTATAAAGATGATGAATTAAAAGAAGTGGAAATTTGTGCAAAAATTGCACAAGTTCATAAAGAAGGAAATCGAAGTGTGCAAAGAACATATTCTTATTATAATCTTGATATGATTAATTTCTATAGGTTTCAGAGTTAATTCAAAAAAGGCAATTAAATTTAGAACTTGGGCTAACAAAATAATTAAAGATTACATGATTCAAGGTTTTGCTTTAAATGATGATAGATTTATGAAAGCTAGAAAATCAGATCAGGAATATTTTAAAAGATTATTGGAAAGAATTAAATTAATTCGTACTAGTGAGAGAATGTTTTATCAAAAAATCACTGATATATTTTCAGAATGTTCAATTGATTATAATACGAGTGCTGAATTTTACAAAAGAGAAATTTTTGATAGTATTGCTATTACTAGTGCATTATTAGCCTTTTTAAATTACAATCAAAGTTATCCACGATTAGAAAAAAATAGATAAATAAAAAAATATATGTTATACTAGTCTTAATTATTTAAGGAGGAAAAAATAATGAGTAGTAGAGAAGTAATAGATAAAATAAGAAATTTATCAACACAAGAAAAAAGAAATTTAACATACGAAGCGTTAGTAAAAATTATTGAACCATTAACATCAGATGAAATAATAGAATTAAGTAATGTAATTGGTTATCCTGTATTTACTAGATTATGCATGGGTGTATTAAAGCATAGATTTGTTTTATTACAAGATGGTGCTGCTGCAATAATAGTTAATAATGAAGGACAAATTCTATTACAAAGTAGAGCAGACAGAGATAAATGGGGACTACCTGGAGGATGCCAAGAACTTGGAGAAAGGTTTCAAGATACTGTTTTAAGAGAAGTAAAAGAAGAAACTAATCTTGATGTTAATGAAGAAGACCTAGAGCTAATAGATATAGTATCTGGAGCTTCAAGAAGAAATGATTATCCAAATGGGGATGTAGTAATTAATAACACAGCGCTTTACTGTATTAGAAAATATAGTGGTGAATTAAAATGGGATAGTGAATCAAAAAATATGAAATTTTTTGATTTGGATAATTTACCAGAAAATCAAAATGATCCCGATTTAATTGAGATTTATATAAGAAAATTTTGTTCAAGGGGTAGATAGAATTAAATTTAAGTAAATAAAAAAAGCTTACCCCAGGAGCAAAGAAATTCTAAATATGCAATCGCATATCTACTCTCATTCGAGAACCCAGCTTTAACCCTTCCCAAGTAAGCATTACAACAATAATGTAACAAAACTTTTTACTATTGTCAAATTTATTATATATACTTTTGAAAAAATTGTTAATTTAAACGTTATCATAAAACAAATGGAGGTTCTGGTTATGGAAATAACAAATGAAAAAGAAGTATTAAAAAAGATAATTAACATAATAAATTTATTGCATCCCGTTCAAACACCAAGAATAGATTTAGATATGCCAAGTTTTAAAAGGCCGTCTACAGACATAATAATAAATTTAATAGAAGAAGATAATGTGCCACACACATTTATTAGTATCCTCGATGGCACTGAAAATTTTAAACAAAGTGTACCAAATGGAAATATATTAACAGATGAGTTTTTAGATATTAATACTTTAAAAGAAATAATTGATTATTTACTTGCAAATTTTCCTGTAGTATATAACTTTAATGTAAATAGTAATTCCATTTCATTTACTTTATCATTTTCTAAAAATAATGATTTTTATATAACACCAGGGATTTCACTAGAAAATATTAGTTTAGAAATTAGAATAACAGATTTAAAACTTCAAAAGAAATTAAAAGAATACTTGATATTTATATTAAGTACGTACTATGTCGAATTAAAACAAACTCCATATTGGCAAGAAACAATTGAAAAAAACAAGAAAAAAATACTTTTTGAGATGGAATATGAATATATAATGGATTTTGTTTCTCATTTAAGTGAAGAAGAAATAAGAAAATTACTAGTTAATATTACTAATGAACGATTTATAGAAATAATGAATGATATGATTTCTAAAGAAACAAAATTAGAAAGATTAAAACCATAAATTTGTTGATAACTTAGTTGTTATCAACATTTTTTAATAAACACTTGACAAACGTACAAAATACGCATATAATTAAAATGAAGGGAGAAAATAATGGAATTAAAGAATAAAAGATATGAAAATATTGGTATACATGTTCTATCAACCATATTTACAGTAGATAAAGGTAAAATTAAAATTCTATTAGTAAAAAGAACCAATGAACCATTTAAAGATTTCTGGGCACTTCCGAGCGGAGCATTATATAATGATGAATTATTATGTGATGGAGCCAAAAGAGAATTAAAAGAAAAAACAGGCATAACAGGAATCGATTTGGATTTTTCAGCTGTATTTGATGACATTAAACGAAGTGAACTAAGACGCATGATAGGAATATCATTTATTGGTGTAATAAATGTGAATGGAATAGAGCTACAAAAAGAAACCTTAAAAACATCAAATGCAGACTTCTTTGAAATAAGTAATATTCCGAAACTTGCATATGACCACAACAAAATAATTGAAACGTCACTTGAAATACTTAAAAGTAGAGTGTTAGAAAGAAACATCTTAAAGGATTTATTACCTAAAGAATTCACATTACCGGAGATACAAGAGGTATATGAAACTCTATTAAACAAACAATTTGATCGAAGAAATTTTAGAAAACAATTATTAAATAAAGGTATTATTGAAGATGTGCATAAAAATACCGTATACAATGGCAAAAAGCCAGCTAAAATGTACAAATTTTGTACAACAAACAAAAAAGATGTATTTTAAAAAATACCTTTTTTAAACAAATATAATGCGTAAAAAATACGCAAAAGGAGAGATGGAAATGACAGATTTATATATAGATTTTGATGGAGTTATAAAAGATACAATAAAAGTAAGTTATAAAATGATGGAAGAACAGGGAATAAGTTTAAGTGATAGACCTCGTGTTATTAAATTTTATCAAGATATAAACTGGAGGGAACTTATAGAAGCATCTGATGAATTAAAGAAAGCATTTCATTATATTAACCAAATATGTGAAGAGAAAAGATATCGAGTATCAATTCTAACAACTGTTAATTCACAACAAGAAATGATAGCAAAGGTAAATTATATAAGAAGTAAAAATAAAGAAGTAGGAATTATTTTTGTACCTAGCGGCATAGATAAATCACAAATTGTAAAAGCACAAGACGCAATTCTTGTAGATGACTATTCAGGAAATTTACTTAAGTGGACAGAAGCAGGCGGAATAGGTATAAAGTTTGCAGAAGAAGACAATTTTGCAACAATAAATACATTGAAAGTATTTACAGAAAATGAAAATTCAATGGTTTTATGTAGAAAAAAGAAATACACCTAGTTATAAATAATATTGCACAAGAAATGTGTTGATAACTCAAAAGTTATTAACATATTTTTAATGACTTTTTTTAGTGTTTTTGGTACAATTTAATTAGGTGGTAACCATGAATAACGATAAAATAATGACTCTGGGAATAAATCAAGCAAGAAAAACTATGAATGCTAATAAAGGCGGTCCTTTTGGGGCAGTAATTACAGATAAAAAAGGAAATATAATAAGCATATCTTCAAATTTAGTGTTGGAAACTTATGACCCAACAGCTCATGCTGAAATAAATGCAATTAGAGAAACGTCAAAAAAACTAAAAACTCATGATTTATCAAATTGCATACTTTATGCAACCGGATATCCATGCCCAATGTGTCTATCAGCTATAATCTGGGCAAATATTCAAACTGTATATTATGGAACTAATGTAGATGAAGCAGAAGAAATAGGATTTAGAGATGATTTCATTTATAAATATATAAACAATAAAAATGAAGAGATTTTGAAAATAGAACAATTAGACCATGATAAATGCTTTGAATTATTTGAAGAATATAAAGAAAAACGAAAACAAATATATTAAAATTAAAAAGTAAGTGATATAATTTATATAGGAGGTTTTGACATGAATGAAAAAAGAGAATTAAAAATAAAAAATTTAGTAACAAAAGATGGTAAAGTTTACAAAAAAGATGATATGCCCATCGAAATAATTTTATCAACAGAAAATGAAAAAATATCATTTCCTCAAAATATTGTAAAATTGGAAGTATATGAAACTAGCGAAGAAACAGAAGAATACTTATTTGCTATATACATCGGAGAAGTTTTTTATAAGAAAACTATTCAATCATTAAACCCGACCTTTCAATTTTCTCAAGGAAAAGATAATACGCCTTATGTATTTGTACCAAATTCTAATGGGACTTTAGTTTTACTTGCAAAATTAAATCGTGGTGATATGGTTGTAGAAAATATAAATCAACTTAAAATGTTGTTAGCTGAATTAACGGAAAAATACCAAAAAAGATTAATAGGAGTATCCAGAATTAAGGAGGTAAAAAATGAAAGAAAACATTATATTAAAAATAATAAATACAAATAGTAAAGGATTTTCATTTCCAAAAGATAAAAGTAATTCGCCATTAGTGCTTGAATTACCATGCGATTTAGAAAGTGTTGAATTTCCAAATAATATTTTAAAGTTAGAAGTATTTGAAAAACAAGATGGTAAAGAAGAATATATATGTGCGATATATGTTGGAGAAGTATACCCTGAAAGAATAATAAAAAGCATACATCCCAATTATAGATATTGTGAAAATTTTGATGTTAAAACTCTAAAAGATATTAGAGATGATTCTCCGTGTGTATTTTATAAAGATGTTTATAATAATTATGTTTTAGTGGCTAAGTTAGACTCAGACGATATAGTTGTGCCAGATACTACGGAATTAAAAAAATTTTTAATGGATTTATCAATTATTTTAAATGATGAAAAAGCATTAAAAAGAACTAAATCTAGAAAGGAAATTAATTAATGTTTAACAAAGAAGATAAAGAAGAATTAAAGGTTGTTGCAGTGTTTGGAAAAAGTTTTCCCACAATAAGAGATGAAAATACATCTCCATTAGTTATCAATATGCCAGAAGATATTGATAATATTGATTTTCCAGAAGATTTATTGAAATTAGAAGTATATGAAATAATAAACTCTAATAAAAAGAAAAAGACCCTTGTAAGAACGATTTATGTCGGAGAGATTTATACAATAAATGAGATGAATGAAATATGTCCGCGTTTTAGATTTTCGAAATGAAAATGACGTATATGTTCAACTTGCTGTATTAAAAGCACCAGACATAGTGGTATCTTCAATTCAAGAATTAAAAGAATTATTAAAAGAGTTATCTGATAATTTTTCTTTAGTTCAACTTGGAATGTCAAGAATAAGAAATATTCCGTCAAAAAAACAATAAAAGTCAATTGCAAGGCTTTTTTTATGGTATAATTAGAATTGTTAAAAATAGTGTTATATTTGAGGTGCAAAATGAATAAAAGCAAAAATAATAAAAAAGAATACTACAAAAATTTAAATATAATCAGAGTAATAGCCTGTATTGCAGTATTATTCTATCATTTAGGAATACTTAAAGGTGGTTATTTAGCGGTATGTACTTTCTTTGTGTTAAGTGGATATTTATCATGTGTTACGTCTTTTAAAAAAGAAAAATTTTCATATAAAGAATATTATATATCTAGATTAAAAAAAATATATATACCTCTAGTAATGGTCACTTTAATATCAGTGGCTATCGTTTCTTTTTTTAGTAGTATTAACTGGCTAAGTTTAAAAACTGAAACCACATCAGTATTATTAGGATACAATAATTTTTGGCAAATAAATGCTAATTTAGATTATTTTGCTAGGCATGTAGATTCACCATTTATGCATTTATGGTACATATCAATATTATTACAATTTGATTTAGTTTTTCCATTTATTTACAAAGGATTAAAAAAACTTGGAGATAAAGTAGATAAATTAGCTCCCTGTGCTTTTACTTTTATACTTGCAGTAATTGGGACAGCATATTTTTATAAATGTACTCTAGGTTCTAATTTAATGAATGCCTATTATAATACATTCGCAAGAGTTTATTCAATACTTTTCGGTTTGTGCTTAGGTTTTATTCATTCGTATTACAAACCATTAGTACCAGAGTATATTAGAAAAAAACCACTTCGTAAAATAATATTCGGAGCATATTTAGTTATATCCATAGTATTATTTTGTTTAATAGATTCAAATTCAAAGTTATTTACATTTAGTATGATTATAATAACTTTAATATCATGTAGATTAATTGATTATGCCGTTTTAGATAAAAAAGAATTGAATATTTTGGATAAAATACTTAAAGTAATGTCTGATTTAAGTTATGAAATTTACTTAGTACAATATCCAGTTATATTTTTATTTCAATATATAAATGTAAATCATTATTTAAAAACACCATTAATTATAATAATTATATTAATAATATCATATGTATTACATATGGTACTAAATAAGAGGGATAATATGAAAATAGTAAGAAGAATAGTATTAGTTGTAATCATAGGATTATCAGCATTCGGAGGTTATAAATATATAACTACAAAATCACACGAAAAAGAAATGAAGCAACTAGAAGCTGAATTAGCAGAAAATGAAAAAATAATGTTAGAAAAACAAAAAGAGTATCAAATTCTTGAGAAAAAAGAAGAAGATGACTGGGCGAAACAACTTGAAGAACTAGAAAACAAGAGTCTTGATGAATTAGTTAAAGAACTTCCTGTAACTTTTGTAGGAGATTCGGTTATGCTCGGAGCCATGAACAATTTAAAAAAAGCGTTTCCAAATAGCTATTTTGACTCTAAAGAGTCTCGTTCTACATATGTAGGATATACAATTCTTGAGGAACTAAAAAATAACAAAAAGCTTGGTAACCCAGTAGTAATTCATCTAGGAACAAATGGAGATTGCAAGAATAGTTGCAAAGAAAAAATAATGGATTTATTAAAGGATAAAACTGTTTTTTGGATTAATACAACTAATTACACTTATGTAAATGACAATTTAAATGAATTAGCTAAAAAGTATGATAATTTACATATTATAGATTGGTATAGTCTTTCAAAAGGCCATAGCGATTGGTTCTATGCCGATGGAATTCATTTACCACCAACAGGAAGAAAAGAATATACAAATATTATTTATAATGCCATCGTAGATGTTTACAAAGATACATTTAAAGATAAAAAAGAACAACTTATTAAAGAACACCAAGAGGAATTAAAAAAGAAAATGGTTTTTTATGGTAATGATATTTTATTCTATGACTTTGAAACATTACAATCAAACTTTACAGAGTCAAAATTCGTAATAAATAAAGATTTTAGTTATAAAGATTTAAAAGAAAGTATTGAAAAATCTATTAAGGAAAATACCTTAGCAAATAAAATAGTACTAGCCTTTGATAATTCAACAGTGATATCCATAAAAGAGTATCAAGAATTAATTGAACTTTGTAAAAATAGCAAATTATATATAGTGTCAAGTGGAAAACCATTAAAAAGTCTAGGAAGTTATAGCAATGTAACAGTAATTAATTTTTACAGTCAAATTCAAAAGAACAAAGACTATTTAATGGCAGATGGAATACATCTAACAGAAAAAGGTAATACTGCATTAAATAAAATTTTAGAAAGCTCACTAAAAGATAAATAAAATAAAAGTACATATCACTTTAAATGGTATGTATTTTTTTAAAAATAAAACAGATAAAGAATAGTCATACATAAATTAAAATTTAACAATCTAAAAGGTGCATTCATAAATAATTAAAATAATTTTCTTGTAAAGAAAATTTAAAAAACAAAGTAAAATGATATAGAGTGAAAAAACAAAATTGTATTTAATAATTAAGAATGATAGAAAAAATAATTGATAAATTTTATGAAACATTAAAAAAGCAATTGTAACGATAGAATCATTAGATGTAAAATCATATATCGGATATTTTTATGTTGTTCAAAAAAAGTAAATAGTTTTTTTATTGACTTGAATGTGTTAATCTTCTATAATTTCTTTGTAAGGAAGTGATACTTTTGAAAATAGAGAATTTATGTATGTCATTTGGCACCCAAACTATATTTGATAATATATCATTTCTAATTAATAACAATGATAAAGTAGGTATAATCGGGGTAAACGGAGCAGGAAAATCAACACTGTTTAATATATTATTAGGAAATTTAACTCCAGATTCAGGTACAATAACTTTAAATACCAAAATTAATCTAGGTTATTTACCTCAAGTAATAATGGATGATGTAAGTAATAAAGAAGAAACAGTATTTGAATACTTACTTGAAGGAAGACCAATAAAAGAACTTAAAGAAGAGTTAAACTCTTTATATGAAATTATTGCTAGAACCCGAGATGAATATGAGTTAAAAAAATACTACAAGAAAATAAATTGTGTTAGTGAATTACTTGAATACTATGACGAATATAACGCAGAAAGCTCACTTCTTAAAATTATCGGTGGTATGAATATAGATGATAATCTTCTTGATTTAAAACTAAAAAATATATCCGGAGGTCAAAAATCAAAGGTAGCATTTGCAAGACTATTGTATTCGAATCCCGAAATAATGCTTTTAGATGAGCCAACAAATCACTTAGATTTAGATACAAAAGATTATATAATTGATTATTTAAAAAATTATCATGGCATTATTTTAGTAATATCCCATGACATAGAATTTTTAAATGAGGTAACGAAAAAAACTCTTTATGTTGATAAAATAAAGCATAATGTTGAAATGTATAATGGCAATTATGAAAAATATATAAAAATTAAAAACGAAAGAGATTTAGCAAAGAAAAGATTACATGATCGTCAAATAAAAGAAGAAGAAAAATTAAAAAATATAATTGCAAAATATATTCGTGGTAATGAAAAGAAAGCGAATATAGCCAAAGATAGAATTAAGAAATTAGAAAAGTTAGAAAGTGAAAAGATAGAATTAGAAAAGAAAAACAAATATGCTAAATTTAATATGAAAATAAATAGAACGAGCTATAGTATACCAATAAAATGTAATAACCTAACATTTGGTTATGATGAAGAAAATTTATTATATAAAAATTTAAATTTCGATTTATCTCGTGGGGAAAAGCTTTTAGTAGTGGGAGAAAATGGTATAGGTAAAACAACCCTTTTACGTTTAATAATGGGATATTTAAAACCTTTGGAAGGCAATATTGAAATAACTGAAAAAACCGATATAGCATATTATGCTCAAGAACATGAAATACTAGAACCTAATAAAACAATTTTAGAAAACTTTGCTAACTTTGGCCTTGCTGATTATGAAATAAGAAGAATGTTAGGAAGTTTTCTATTTTCCGGAGAAGATATTTTTAAAAAAGTTGAAGTATTATCACCAGGAGAACGAAGCAGAGTGGCTTTAGCCAAAATATCCTTAACTGGAGCCAATACTTTGCTATTAGATGAACCAACAAATCACTTAGATCCAATGACTCAATTAATAATCTCAGATACATTTAAAAATTATGAAGGAACAATGCTTCTAGTATCACATAATTTGGATTTTGTTGATAATCTTAATATTAACAGAATGTTACTTTTACCAAGTGGACGTATTACTTATTACGATAGAGATATCGTCATGCATTACGAGATGTTAGATGAAGAAAATCAGTAAAAAAAAGTTAAAAAACCAACAAAATTAATTGAAATATCACGACATGAAAAAAATAACTAGTTATGATATGATGTATCTAGCAAAGAAATTTGCATAAAATAAAAATGGGACACTTTGATTTTGCACGTTGAGTGTTAGCCATATATAGGTTTTACCCAATCAAGCTTGATTGGGTATTATTTTTTTTATTATTAAAATCAAAATGATAATTAATAACAAATCAAATGATATAAATGCCAAAACCCTCAGAAAGAAAGTTTTAAACTTCATAAGCATTCCTCCTTCATTTACTAAAATAAAGAAGGTTAACACCCAACAATCAAAGTTCCCATGGAAATTATTATAACAAAATAAAGCCATTAAATAAGCAAACAAGATTAAAAAAATTATATTTGCGTTTGTGGGTAAAAAGTGCTAGAATACTATCTCGCGGAGGTAAGTATGAACTTTAAATCAGAAAAACAGCTAAAAACATATTTAAATAGTTTAGAATTTATAGGACAGGGATCACAAGGAGTATGTTATTTAGACAAAACTAATAATACAGTAATAAAAATATTTCACGAGTTTTTTGAAGAAGGAATAACATCTTATAAAAAAGAAGATATATTAAAATTTAGTAATGTAAAAAACAAAACTTTTATTTGGGCAACAGATGTTATTATGTTAAATGATATTGTCATAGGTTATACCATGCCATACATTTCAGCAAGAAGTCTATGGGAGATAAATCCATTAATGTTAAATCTTGATACATTATTAAAAGGCATTAAAAATGCTACATTAGATTTTAATATTCTATCAGAAAACAATATAGTAATCTACGATATTATGTACAATATTTTATATAATAATGGAACCCTTAAAATAATTGATACTCTGGAATATAGCTATGGGGACAAAGTTAAAGATAACATGCGCGGGTTTAATTTGGAAATAATGTTGTTTCTTGTAGATAACTATTTTGACGATTTCGTAAATAAAAACTCAATTTTAAAAGAAATGTACTTATCTGATTCTGTTTCTTGCATTGAATTTATCGAAGCATTACGGTACGCTTTAAGTAGTTATATAGGTACAAAAATAACTAGACTTAATGAAGCTAAGAAATTAATAAGAAGAAAAGAAAAGCCAATCTATATTAGAAATTAAATTTGTTGCTTATTTTTTTATAATATCTATGATATAATCTATTTAGGAGATGATATTATGAAAGTGCCTTTTAAAAGAGGTAATATACTACTTCCTAAAAATGCAGATATGACAAAATGGAGTGTAGTAGCTTGTGACCAATATACAAGTGAACCAGAATATTGGAGTGATGTTGAAAAAATCGTCGGAGATAGTCCATCAACATTACAATTAACATTACCAGAAATATATCTTGAAGAAAGTGATGTAGAAAAAAGAATTGAAAACATCAATTCAAACATGGAAAAATTATTAAATGAAGATTTTTTTAAAGAATATAAAGATAGCATGATTTACCTAGAAAGAACACAAAATGATGGAAAAGTTCGTGAAGGATTAATGGGTATCGTAGACCTTGAAGGATATTCTTATGAAGTTGGAAGCAAGACTCCAATCAGAGCAACAGAAAAGACTGTTATTGAAAGGATACCACCACGCGTAAAAATCAGAGAAAATGCATCACTGGAACTTCCACACATTATGATTCTAATTGATGATGACAAAAAAGAAATCATTGAAAGTCTAAAAACAAAAGTAACTGAAGAAGATGTTGTTTATGATTTTGATTTAATGAAAAATGGTGGACACATTAAAGGATATGTTTTAAATAATGAGGCAATGGATGAAGTTGATAAAGAACTTGCAGCTCTAGCAGACAAAGATGCTTTTGAAGCTAAATATAATGTTAAAGATAAAGGAGTTTTACTATTTGCCATGGGAGATGGAAATCATTCGCTTGCAACAGCGAAAGCTTGTTATGAAAACTTGAAAAAAACTATGAGTGAAGAAGAATACTTAAATCATCCAGCTCGTTATGCTTTAGTTGAACTTGTAAACTTACATAGCAAAGCTCTAGAATTTGAAGCAATTAATAGAGTAATATTTGATACAAATCCAGAAGATTTAGTAGAAAAATTAAAAGAATACTATGTTATTAACAAAGATGGTAATGGAGAAAAATTTGAAATAATTACTAATGATATTGATGAAGTTTGGTATATTGAAAATCCAAAATCAAATATTTCTGTTGGTTCAATTCAAATGTTCTTAGATGAATACTTAAAAGATCATCCTGGAAAAGTAGACTACATTCATGGTGAAGATGTAACTAAAGAATTAACACATAAAAATGAAAATAATGTAGGTTTCATCTTTGATGCAATGCCAAAAAGTGAATTATTTAAAACTGTTATTTTAGATGGCTCATTACCAAGAAAAACATTTTCAATGGGACATTCTTATGACAAGAGATATTATCTTGAAGCAAGAAAAATAAAATAAATACATTAAAAATATGAACTAATGGTTCAAAAGAAGTATTAGTTACCGAAGATATAATTACGTAATATTAACTGGTTTAATTAAAACAAGTGCTATTACAAATAAATTTATTACAAAAAGATAGATAAGAATTCTAAACTTGATGTAGCAGATTAAATGCTATAGTAATGGTAACTATTGATAATCAAAAAGAAGAAGCACCAACTGATGCAACAAAAAGTATTAAAGAACTTGCTAAAAGAAAAAAATACTTTAACTAATAGCTAATAGAACTAAGTAGCACATTGTTACTTAGTTTTTTTATTTTGGACCCTAGTTTTTTTTGAGAAAATATGATAGAATAATGGCACGAAAGGAAAATTCGCATGAAAGAAGAATTATTAAGTAAATTAAATACATATAAAGAAAAATTGAATTCTTTAGGGAGGTATCTTTGACCTTGATAAAAAGGAAAAAGAAATAGCTAATCTAGAAGAAGAACAAACAAAAGAAGATTTTTGGCAAAATGTCGATAAAGCTAATGATATTAACAAAAAATTGGCTAATTTAAAAAAAGAAGTATCACTATACAATAATTTAAGAAAAAGTATTAATGATAATATAGAATTATTACAAAGCAATGAGGAAGAAATAATTATGTTGATAAGTGATGAGTTAATAACATTAGAAGCAGAAATCAATGAATTAGAAACAGCTGTTATCTTAAGTGGAGAATTTGATATGTTAAATGCTTATTTAGAAATTCATCCAGGAGCAGGTGGCACAGAATCATGTGAATGGGCTAGTATGCTAGCTAGAATGTATCAAAGGTTTTCCGAAAAAGAAGGATTAAAATGGGAAATAATTGATGAACAAAAAGGAGACGAAGCGGGAATTAAAAGCATTACTTTAAAAATAAGTGGTGATTATGCTTATGGATATTTAAAGAAAGAAGATGGAGTGCATCGTTTAGTTAGAATATCACCATTTGATGCTGGGGCCAGAAGACATACATCATTTGCATCGGTAAGTATTATGCCTGAGATAAAAAGAGATATTAATATTGAAATAAAAGAAGAAGATTTAAAAATAGATGTCTATCATTCAAGCGGAGCAGGGGGTCAATCAGTTAATACAAGTAATTCAGCAGTAAGAATAACCCATATACCAACTAAAACAGTAGTTACGTGTCAAAATGAAAGAAGTCAATTAAATAATAAAGAACAAGCAATGAAAATGCTAAAAAATAAATTATATATGATTGAACTAGAAAAAGAAAAAGCAAAATTAGATGCTTTAAAAGGTGATTCATCAAGTATTAATTTTGGTAGTCAAATAAGAAGCTATATTTTAGAACCCTATAAAATGGTAAAAGATCATCGAAGTAATTATGAGTCTCATGAACCTGAAAAAATACTAGATGGAAATATAAAAGAGATGCTTGTATACAATTTAAAGGAGTTGCGATGAAAAAAGTTATAGAATTTTTAAGAAATAATATAAAAGAAAAAGATTCTCTAGTAGTAGCTTGTAGTGGAGGACCCGATTCTATGTGTCTTCTTGATTTAGTAACAAAATTAAAAGATGAATTAAACTTAACTATCATAGTGGCTCATGTAAATCACAAATTAAGAATTGAAAGTGATGAAGAAGCAAAAATGGTAGAAGAATTTGCTAAAGAACATAATTTAGTTTTTGAATTAATGGAATTAAATGAATATCTGAATAATGCTTTTACAGAAAGTGGTGGTAGAAAAAAAAGATATGATTTCTTTAATCTATTAATAAAAAAATACAATGCGAACATCTTATTAACAGCTCATCATGGAGATGATTTAATTGAAACAATCCTTATGAGACTAACTAGAGGTAGTAACTTAAGTGGCTACATAGGAATTAAAGAAGTATCTATAAATGATAAATATAAAATATTAAGACCATTACTTATGGTAACAAAAGAAGAAATCATAGAATATTTAGAAAGTAATAATATTATTTATGCTATTGATAATACTAATAAAGAAATGGAACATACTAGAAATAGATACCGACATGTAATACTTCCATTTTTAAAAAAAGAAAATGCTAAAGTACATGAAAAATACTTGAAATTTTCAAAAGAGTTAATAGAATACGACAACTTTGTTAATAATTATATTATAAAAAACAACTATATTATGGATAACCAAATAGTTATCAACAATATAATTAATGAAAGTGATTTTATTAAAAGAAAGAGTTTAGAATTATTAGTTAAAGATATTCAGAATAAAGATTATTTTGATATATCTGATGAACAAATGAGTAATTTAATGAAATTATATAATCAAAATAATAAAAGAATAGACTTAAATAATAATTATCAAGGAATAAATAGTTATGGTAAGATATTTATAAAGAAAAAAGAAAATAAAGTATTAGAAGAAATCATATTTAATAAAGATATAGTACTAGATGACTTCGAATTTTATTATAATAGTAAAGATGGGAATAATACGAATTCATGTATTTACTTATTAAGTAGTGAAGTAAGTATGCCATTAAAAATTAGGTCTATTAAAAATGGTGATAAAATGCAAGTTAAAAATTTAAATGGTAGTAAAAAGTTAAGCGATATTTTTATAAATAGTAAGATTCCTAAAGAACAAAGAAGTACATATCCAGTAATAGTTGACAGTAATAATACAATTTTATGGATACCAAATATAAAAAAATCTCAATTTTCTAAAGACAAATCAGAAAAATATGATATAATAATTAGATGTAAGGCAAGGTGAATTAAATAAATGAATGTAAAAACAAATAAAAATGATGATTTTAAAAACTTTTTACCTTATGTAGTTTTAGCGGGAGTAATAGCGATAGTGTTATTTGCCCTAAATATGCAAGGTACAAAAGTTCATGAATTAAAAACTGGAGAACTTATAACGGAATTAAAAGAAAATAATGTTACAGAAGTTACTGTTACTCCGAAAAGTAATGAAAGTATTTATGTAATTGAAGGTAAACTTGAAGGTTATAAAAAGACTGAAAAGTTTGAATCAAAAGTAGTAGGTACTGAACTTGATACAGTTCTTACATTAATTAAAGAAAATAATGTAAAAGAATATGATACAAATTCAGATCCAGGAGAAAGTGTATTCTTATACATATTAGTTAATGTATTACCTTTAGTATTAATGGTAGTAATAATGTATATCTTATTTACAAGATTAGCTAATTCAAATAAAAGTTCAATGGATTTTGGTAAAAGTAAAGCTCGTTTAAGCAACGATAATGATAAGAAAAGCTTTAAAGATGTTGCGGGCTTAAAAGAAGAAAAAGAAGAAGTTGAAGAATTAATTGATTTCTTAAAAAATCCTAAGAAGTTTGAAAAAATGGGAGCAAGAATTCCTAAAGGTGTTTTATTAGTAGGCCCTCCAGGAACAGGTAAAACATTACTTGCTAAAGCAATTGCTGGTGAGGCTAACGTACCATTCTTCTTTATAAGTGGTTCAGATTTCGTAGAATTATTCGTAGGTGTTGGAGCATCACGTGTTCGTGATATGTTCAAAGAAGCTAAAAGAAATGCTCCATGCTTAATCTTTATAGATGAAATTGATGCTGTAGGTCGACAAAGAGGAACAGGCCTTGGTGGAGGACATGACGAAAGAGAACAAACATTAAACCAATTACTAACAGAAATGGATGGATTTGGTGAAAATGAAGGTATAATCATCATAGCTGCTACAAATAGACCGGATGTTCTAGATCCAGCATTACTTCGTCCAGGTCGTTTTGATAGACAAGTAACAGTTAGTTTGCCAGATGCAAATGAAAGAGAACAAATATTAAAAGTTCATGCTAAAAATAAAACATTAGGAAAAGATGTTAACTTAAGTAATTTAAGTTTAAGAACTCCAGGTTTTTCTGGAGCTGACCTAGAAAATTTACTAAATGAAGCTGCACTTCTTACAGTTCGTCGTAATAAAAATGCTATTACTATGGATGAAATAGATGAAGCAACTGATAGAGTTTTACTTGGACCTGCAAAGACAACTAGAAAAATAACTGATAAGGAAAAGAAGCTTGTTTCAATTCATGAAGCAGGACATGCCGTTATTGGTATTAAGTTAGAAGATGCTCAAGAAGTTCATAAAATAACAATTATTCCTCGTGGGATGGCTGGTGGATACACAATGATGCTTCCAAAAGAAGAAAAAATTGCTGTTATGACTAAAGATGAATTGTTAGCACAAATCACAGGTTTACTTGGTGGCCGTGTTAGTGAAGAAATGTTCCTAAATGAAATTTCTACGGGTGCAAGCGACGACTTTAAAAAAGCCACACGTATTGCAAGAAGTATGGTTACTGAATACGGAATGAGTGATTTAGGACCTGTTCAATATGAAGAAAAGAGCGAAAACGTCTTCTTAGGAAGAGATTATGCTAAATCAAGAGATTTCTCTGATCAAGTAGCTTTAGAAATTGATGAACAAGTTCGTAAAATAATAGAAAGCTGTTATACTAAAGCTAAAAAGATAATCGGCGATAATAAAGATTTAATCTTTGCACTAAGCGATGCCTTAATTAAATATGAAACAATTACAAAAGAACAAATTGAATCAATTGTTGAAACTGGAAAAATTAAATCAGTTGAAGAAATAGAACAAGAAGAAAAAAATGAAGAAGTTAAAGAAACAAAGAAAAAAATAAGAAAAACAAAGGAAGAAGAAAAATAATTGTTGCATAGTTTAAAAACTTGTGATAGATTATTTATGAAACGGATGTGTTAAAATGTTAGAAAATATATTACTTGTAATATCTGTATTATTGATTGCTATAGTTCTTTTACAAGGAAATAAAGCAAGTGATGCTGGTGGAATTATTACTGGTGGAAACGATAATTTATTTCAACATCAAAAAGAAAGGGGACTAGAATTAGCAATAAGTAGAATTACAATGATTCTAGGAATATTATTCTTTGTTATATCTTTAATATTATTCTTGAAATAGTGGAGTTATCCACTATTTTTTATATAACAAGAAATTTATGCTTTAATAAAACACTTGCTAGTTGTTCATATTTATTGTTAGTTAAGAAGAAAGTAATAGAGGTAAATAAAAACTTAAGTGTAAAAACGGGGTGCGTTTAAGGTATCATCCAGCAAGACACGGCTTAAACTAAATTAAATTATCACGATTAAAGTATATAAATTAATTGAAAATAATAATAAGTTTAGTGCAAAATAAGAAAAAATATTGTATAATTTAAATATAATCGGAGGAAAAAATGAAAAAAAATGGATTTACATTAATTGAAATTCTATTAGTAATAGTTTTACTTGCTGCTATATCTGTTACTGTCGGAGTAAGTATGAATGGAATGTTTAATAAAGAAGAAGACAAGAAATATAATGCATATATCTCACAAATTGAAGATGCTGCTTGTGTTTATGCTGAAACACATAATATAAAAACAAATACTACGATAACTGTCAATAATTTAATAGGTGATGGTTTAATAAGTAAGAATTTAAAGAATCCGAAAGAAGATGTAGTGGTTGAAAATGATAATACTATAAAAGGTGTTATTATAGAATGGAAAAATAATGAAAAAAAATGTACGATAAAGACTAGTTAAATAATAAGAATTATGTTATACTTTAAATGTGATAGAATATGAAAGATAAAAAACGGGTGTTGACAATATTACTAATTCTTATAATTGTAATAGCGATTATACTAGCGGTCGTTTTAATTTTTGGTGGCGTAAAAACAAAGCAACTACAAACATACCATAAGGAATTAGAAACAGCTGCATGTAAAATGGCGAAGAATGAAAATTATACCGAAGAAATATGTAATGCATTTCCGTATTTATGCAAAGTAAAGTATGAAAAACTATTAAGTAATAAATATATAAAGAAAGACTTAAGAAATCCTTTGACAGATAAGAAAATGAGTGATGATACTAAAAGCTTTATAGAAATAAAATGGAAAGATGGCAAAATGATTTGTACTCATAAAGAAGGATAGACAAAATGAAGGAAAAAATTTTAGAAATTTTAAAAGAAGAAACAAAAGGACAAAATATTAATGAAATAAATAATAAACTTCATCTAAGGGGAATGGAAGAAATAACAGAACTTGAAGATAACCTTAAAGAATTAGTAACCGAAGGTGTTTTACATATGTCTAAAAATAGAGAATATATGTTAATGAGTAATACAAAGTCCCTTAAAGTAGGAAAACTTAGAATAAATAAGAATGGCAATGGTTTTGTAGAATGCGAACCAGAAGACATATTTGTGCATAGTAATGATTTAAATGGCGCAATTAACGGAGATTTTGTTGAAGTTGAAATTAAAACAAGATTAAATGACCCAGAACCAGAAGGATATATAAGGAACATATTAAAAAGAGACTTAAAAAACGTTGTTGGAGAAATGGTTAAGGATAAAAAAACTTTAGCATTTAAACCGGATGATGAAAAATTAAATATTGCAGTAAAATTAACAAAAGAAAGTATGAAAGGTTGTGTCGAAGGACACAAAGTAATAATTTCTATTATTAAGGAAATAGGTAATAGAACATTTCTTGGAAAAGTAGAAAAAATTATTGGCCATAAAAATGATCCAGGTGTAGATATACTTACTATAGCAGCTAAACATTCAATTGAAACAGAATTTAGTGAAGAGGTAAAAAGAGAACTTAAAAATATACCAGATGAAGTATGCGAAAATGATTTAATAGGTAGAACAGATTTAACAAAAGAAATGATTTTTACAATAGATGGGGATGATACAAAAGATATTGATGATGCTATAAGTGTAAAAAGAGATGGTAAAAATTATGTTCTTGGAGTTCATATCGCAGATGTATCAAATTATGTAAAAGTTGGTTCTGCATTATATGATAGTGCTTTTTCAAGAGGAACATCAAGCTATCTAGCAGACACTGTTATACCAATGATACCACATCAATTATCAAATGGTATTTGTTCATTAAATCCTGAAGTTATAAGACTTACAATTAGTTGTGTAATGACAATAGATGGTAATGGAAAAGTAATAAGTTATGATATATTTCCATCATATATTAAATCTAGAAAACAAATGACTTATAAAAATGTTAATAAGATTTTAGATAAAAATATAATTCCTGAAGGATATGAAGAATATGCAGATACACTAAAATTAATGCATGAGCTATCAAAAATATTAAGACAAGAAAAAATAAATCGTGGTTATATAGATTTTGGTATTGATGAAGCAAAAGTAATCCAGGATGAAAATGGTAAAGCGATAGACATAGTTAAGAGAATTCAAGGAACTGGAGAAAAACTCATCGAAGATTTTATGATTGCTGCCAATGAAACTGTGGCAACTCATATAAGCAACTTGGACTTACCATTTATATATCGTGTCCATGATTTACCAAATGCTGAAAAGATTGAAGATTTCTCTAATTTAATTAAGCAAATGGGGTATCAAATTCATACTAATTTAAATAAAATAACACCTGTTACTATGCAAAAATTATTAAATGAATTTAGAGATAAAGATGAATTTGTAATTCTATCAGATATGTTACTTCGTAGTATGAAAAAAGCCATTTATAGCACAAATAATATAGGACATTTTGGCTTAGCAAGTAAAAACTATACTCATTTTACAAGTCCAATAAGAAGATTTCCAGACCTTACCGTTCATAGACTTTTAAGAACGTATCTTTTTGAAAATAGAATAGATATGGAAACGATTAATTTTAATGCCAAGTATTTAATAGATGTAGCAGATCATTCTAGTGAAACAGAAGTAAATTCTGTTGAAGCAGAAAGAGATGTCCTTGATATGAAAATGGCTGAATATATGGAAAGCCACATTGGGGAAGAATATGAAGGTATTATTAGTGGAGTAACAAATTTTGGAATGTTTGTAGAACTTGATAATTTAATTGAAGGATTAGTTCATATAAGTACTTTGGATGGCTTTTACACATATGTACCTGAAATGTTATCATTAATAAGTGCTAATAAGAAAAATAAATATCGGATCGGAGACAAAGTAAAAATAATTGTTACAAATGCTAATAAGAATCAAGGTATAATAGATTTCGAGTTAGTAAAAGGTGAAAAAAATGGAAATAGTAAATAAAAAGGCTTATTTTAACTATTTTATAACTCAAGAAATTGAAGCGGGCATAGTACTTGTTGGAACCGAAATAAAGTCCATAAAAAAAGGCTCTGTAAATATAACGGACAGTTACATAAGAATTAAAAAGAATGAAGCATATATAATAAATATGTTCATTGATAAATATGATGAAGGAAGTATATTTAATCATGAACCAACCAGAGAAAGAAAAATATTACTTCACAAAAAAGAAATAAAAAAGTTATTAGAATTAACTAGTCGTGAAGGACAAACTCTTATCCCTTTAAAAATTTATTTAAAAAACGGCAAAGCCAAAGTATTAATTGGGATAGCCAAAGGTAAAAAACTCTATGATAAGAGAGAAACAATCAAAAAAAGGGATATGGAAAGAGATAATAGATTAAGGAGGTACTAATATGAAATCTAAATTCTCAAAAATATTGGCAAGTTTACTAATAATAGTTATGGCTTTATCACTAAGTGGATGCGGTAAAGATGAAAACAAAGGTTCTGGAAAAAAGAATAATACTGAAGTAAAAGAGCCAGATAATAAGCAATTAAAGATTGTTGATACAAGTAGTAAATCTAGACCATATGCAGTAATGATTAACAACATAAATGTAGCAAGACCATTACAAAGTGGGCTTCAAGATGCGTACTTAATGTATGAGATAATAGTTGAAGGTGGTATTACAAGATATATGGCCCTATTTATGGATCAAAATACTACAAGAATTGGTTCAATTCGTAGTGCCAGACATTATTTCTTAGATTATGCTTTAGAAAATGATGCGATATATGTACATCATGGACAAAGCCCTCAAGCTCAAAATGATTTTAGTGCTTTAGGAGTAGACAGAATAGTTGCAGATAACTCTAAAACTGGATGGAGAGATAAATCACTAAATGTTTCTAGTGAACATACTTTATTTACTAGCATTGAAAAATTAAATAATGGTCTAGGCAATAAAAGAACTACAAGAAATAATGATTTATTATTAAATTATAGTGTAGATGAAGTTGATTTATCTAAAAAGAAAGATGCAAAGGCAGCTAACGATATTACAATACAATATTCTAACAGTTATATAACAAGTTATAAATATGATGAAAACAATAAATATTATTTAAGGAGTGTAAATGGTAAAGCACATAATGATTATGTAACCAAAAAACAATATCATTTTAAAAACATTATAACTTATCAAGTAAAAAATACAACACTTAATGATGGTGAAAATAAAGGAAGACAAAACATTGAAAATATAGGTTCAGGTGTAGGGTATTACATTACTGATGGATATAGCATACCAATTAAGTGGGTTAAAGAATCAAGAAAGAGTCAAACAAAGTATTATTATGAAGATGGTAAAGAAATAGATGTAAATGATGGAAATACATTTATTCAAATTCAACCCGAAGGACAAAAATTAACAATTAACTAAAAAGGGTGATTGACATGGAACAATTTATTAATTTTATAACACAACATTATTTATTATTTGATATAATAACATTGTTTTTGATATTAGCTTTGATTGGATATTTTGTAAATATTAAAAAGGAAAAGAATAAGGTATTTAAGATAAATAATTCTGAAAATGAAATTAAAGACATTCCTATAAATACGAATATGTCTTTACAAGACTTTGTTAATGAAAATAAAAGTGTTGGAACAAACACAAATAACAATTTTCCAAATTAAGGGGTTACCCCTTTTTATTTTGTCAAAAATTTGATATAATAAATTGTACAAAAAGGATGGTGTTTAAATGAATCTTTCAACAATATGGGAAATATTCACAAAATTGTTAGATATATGCTTAGTTTGGTTAGCATTTTATTATATATTAAAAAATGTAAAAAATAATATTAAGATGGTATTAATAGTTAAAGGAGTATTTATAATTCTTTTAGTTAAAGTATTAAGTGATGTACTAAATCTTTATACGGTAGGTGTAATACTTGAATATGCAATTCAATGGGGGCCTCTTGCGATAATAGTTATATTCCAACCAGAAATAAGAAGCGTTTTAGAATCCTTAGGAAGAACACAACTTTTAGGTCGTCATAAAATATTAACGGTTGACGAAAGAGAAAAAGTAGTATATGAAATAATGCGTTCAGTAGAATACTTAAGAAAAAATAGAATCGGAGCTCTAATAGTAATAGAAAGAGAAATTTCCCTAGAAGAATATATAAAGAATGCCACAAAAGTATATGCTGACATATCAGATTCATTGCTTGAAACAATATTTTTCCCAAATTCACCACTTCATGATGGCGGAGTAATTATCCAAGGGGACAGAATAACCTGTGCTGGAGCAGTATTTAGAACAAGCATGAACCCAAATGTTTCAAAAAGACTTGGAACAAGACATAGAGCGGCTTTAGGTATTGCCGAAGAAAGTGATGCCATCGCATTAGTAGTAAGCGAAGAAACTGGTCGTTTATCAATTGCTGTAGATAGTAACTTGCATTATAATTTAGATCCAGATCAATTCAGAATGATGCTAATAGATGAATTAAAACCTAAGATGGAAGTTTTCTTCGAAGCGGATGATGAAAGCGAAGGTGACGAAGAATGATAACAAAATTTTTTAAGAAGATTTACAAGTTTATAGATCAAAAGATAGTTGTACCTATAAGTAGATTTATTTATTACTTATCTAAAAAGTTTAAGAAGAACCAAGGTAAATTAGACAAATTATTAAATAGACCACACTTTTTAATATATTTATCATTGTTTTTGGCAGTTATAATGTTTATATTAATTGATACCAAAGTAATAAATTTAGTAAAAACAGAAGCTGAAGAAATTCGTGGAGTGCCAGTAGTGGTAAAATATAATGAAGAAGCATATGTAATTGAAGGAGTACCTGATACTGTGGATATCACTTTAACTGGTAGAAAAAGTGATATATATTTAGCAAAACAACTTGGAGAATATGAAGTAGTATTAGACCTTTCTGAATATACCCCAAGTGATAACCCTTATAAAGTGTATTTTTCATATTCAAAACCAATTCATTCATTAACATATAAACTTGATCCATCATATGTTCAAGTAATGATAAAAAACAAGGAAAGCCAAGTAAAAACTTTATCATACGACTTATTAAATATAAATGCTTTAGATAGTAAATTAAGTGTTAAATCGGTATCATTAAATAAAACTGAAGTAGTTGTTAAAGGTGGTAGTGATGCTCTAGCAGAAATTGCTTCTGTAAAAGCCTTAATTGACCTAGCAAAACAAAACTTTACTGAGGCTGGAACACATGATATAGATAATGTAGAATTAGTGGCATATGACTCAAAGGGTAATAAATTAACAAATATAGAAATTGTACCGGGAACAATAAGTGCCACAGTTATATTAGAAAGTTATTCTAAAGCTGTACCAGTTTCTATTGAAACAACCGGAGAATTAATTGCTGGAAAAGCCATTGCATCAATATTAGTAAATGGAAATTCTAATTACTCTATAACTATATATGGCGACCAAGAAGAATTAGATAAGATAAATAGTGTTCCGGTAACAATTAATGTTGATGGGCTTGGAAAAGAAGATGTTAAAGAGTATAACGCTACAATTAACAAACCAAATGGTGTTCGTAAAATGAGTGCTGAGAAAGTAAAAATAAAAGTTCAGTTCGGAGAAGAAAAACAAAAGACAATTGATGTAAGTAATAATATCACGCCAATTAATCTTAGTGAAGGATTAACAGCAAATCTAATTAATACCACAAACGTAACAGTTCAGGTAAAAGGAGTAGAATCTGTTATCAACAAGATAAATAACGGCGAAGATGAAAATAAAGTAGATGCATACATTGACTTATCTGGTCTTGGTGTAGGTGAACATGAGGTTGAAGTAAAGATAAATAATACAAATCCACTTGTAAGTTATGTAGTATCAAGTAAGATAAAGATAAAAATTACGCAAAAATAAAAATGTTAGCTTAGTGCTAGCATTTTTTAGTCTTCAAAATTTGTAAATAATAAACCGATATTTATTAACCCACAAACGCCTACAACTACATAAATAACTTTTTCTAGTATACTTACATTATTAAATAACTTAGCTATAATATTTACATCGAATAATCCGTATATTCCCCATACAATAGCACCTATTATAGTAAATACTAAGGCTATCTTTTGTAGTATTGCCATAATTTTCACATCCTTTTACTTATATTTTTAACTATAAATTAAATAATATACATACATATTTTTAAATAGAAAAAATATATTTAATTAGAAAAGGGGATTTGGTAATGAAAAAGTATTTAATACTAATAACAATTATGTGCTTAATTTTAACCGGGTGTGGAAGCTACAAATTAGAAGATGCTGTTAATGATTTTACTAAGAGCGTAGAAAACAGCAAATCTTACAAATTAAATGGGACTATGGAAATAAGTAGTGGAGAAGAATTATTTACATATAACATTGATGCCTACTTTTTAAAAGATGATTTTTATAAAGTAGTATTAGTTAATCAGACAAATAATCATGAACAGGTTATATTAAAAAACAAAGAAGGACTATACGTTGTAACGCCAAGCTTAAATAAAAGCTTTAAATTTGATAGTGTTTGGCCCGAAAATTCATCACAAGCATATCTATTACAAAATTTAGTAACAGACATAAAGAATGATAATGAAAAAACGCTTGAAAAAAATGAAAAAGGATATGTAATTAAGAGTAAGGTAAATTATCCAAATAATGAAGAGTTGGTATATCAAAAAATTTATTTTGATAAAGATATGAATATAACTGGCGTAGAAGTATATAATAAGGAAGATATTATAAAAATCAAAGTGACATTTAAAAGTGTTAATATGAAAGCAAAATTAAAGGAAGATGACTTTGTATTAGATGATTTAATAGATACAAATACAAAAACAGAAGATAAAAACACTGATAATACGAAATGTACAGGAAGTAACTGTCCAGAACAAAAGAAATGTGAAGGGAAAGATTGTGATAAAACAACCGGCAGTCTTGATAGTATAATATATCCACTTTATATACCTATGAATACACATTTAAAAAGTTCCGAAACAGTAGAAACTGCAGGTGGTGACCGTGTTATCCTAACATTTAGTGGTGAAAAAAACTTTGTTTTAGTAGAAGAAACATCAAAAGTATCAAATGAATTTGAGGTAATACCAGTTTTCGGAGACCCATTAATGCTTGATAAAACAATTGCTGCTTTAAGCTCAAACTCTATTAGTTGGAATGCCGAAAATGTAAGTTATTATTTAGTAAGCAGTGATTTATCATCATCTGAAATGGTTAATGTAGCAAAATCTTTAGGAAATTCAAAAACTGTAATATCAACTAAATAAACAATTATATATTATATATAATAAGGATAGACTAAAAATTTAGTCTATCTTTTTAAAGGAAAACTTGCAAAAGTAAACTAATTTATGTATAATAAAAAGTATGGAGGCATTAAAATGGCAAATAAAAAAATAAAGTTAAACGACAAAGTTAAAACAAAGAAAAGTAAAAAGGGTATAAATATTGATAAATATGAAACAGATGAAGCAAGAGAAGTAAAAAAATTCATTATAATATTATTTAGTATTATAATATTAGTCTTAGCCGTTTATGGAATTACTAAAATAATAAATAAAGATAAAAAGACATCTGAAGAAACAAGTGTTACCAAAGGAGAAATAGACTATGATAAAGTATCGGTGGGTACAATGCTTAACAAATTAGATAAAGAATACTATGTAATTGTTTATGATGGAGAAGCAAGCGAGGCAGTATATTATTCAGCATTAGTAACGTCATATATGAATAAAAAAAATAGCTTACCAGTATATTTTTGTGATTTAGGAAATTCTCTAAATAAAAAATATTATGTTGGGGATAGTAAAGAAAGTAATAAAAATGCTCAATCAGTAGATGAATTTGCATTTAAAGATTTAACATTACTAAAAATAAAAAACAATAAAATTGAAAAATATATTGAAACACTTGACACAATTAAAGCAGAATTAAGTGTATAGAAAAGTTTTTAACTTTTCTTTTTTTTGTAAAAATGATAAAATTAAGGTAGGTGATAAAATGAAAAACATCAAGGGCTTTAATTTAATAAGTGTAATAATAATAATTTTTGTAACATCAATAGCATCAGCAATAACAGCTGGAGTTATAGTAACAAATAATTATAATTTGACATATAAAGGATTATCAGAGGATAAAGAATTAAGTGAATTTTTAAAAACATATTCAGATATTGTTAACAATTATTATGAAGACATTGATAAAGAAAAGATGATAGATTCCGCTATTAACGGTATGTTAAATTATTTAGGAGACAATTATACAACATATCTAAATAAAGATCAAAGACAAGAATTAGAAGAACAATTAGCGGGTAGTTATGTTGGCATTGGCATCACATATAACGGAAGAGAAATAGTAGAAGTAGCAAAAAATGGTCCAGCAGAAAATGCGGGGTTAAAGCCTGGAGACAAATTTGTTAGTATCAATGGAACAGATGTAACAGGAGTTCCTAAAGCAATAAAAGCATTGATTCAAGACGCAAAAGATGAAGCAATAACCATAGTTATAGAACGTGGTGAAGAAAAATTATCATTTGATGTAAAGGTTGGAAGTGTTCCAACCGTAGCGGTTAGTTATAAACTATTAGAAAACAAAATAGGGTATTTGAACATGTCTATTTTTTCAGAAACGTTAACAAATCAAGTTGAAAATGCTTTAAAAGATTTAGAAGAGCAAGGCATGGAAAAACTAATAATTGATTTAAGAGGCAATAGAGGGGGATATTTAGACTCTGCCCAAAATACAGCAAGTTTATTTCTTGAAAAAGGAAAACTTATATATTCTTTAGAAGATAAAAATACAAAAGAAGATTATTTTGATGAAACAGAAACAAGTAGAAAATATCCAATTGTTGTTTTAATAAATGGAACATCTGCGTCTTCTTCAGAAATACTAGCCTCAGCTCTAAAAGACAGTTATGGTGCTGTTTTAGTGGGTGAAACAAGCTATGGCAAAGGAAAGGTTCAACAAACGGTAAAATTAAACGATGGTGCTATGGCAAAATACACATCTGCAAAGTGGTTAAGACCAAATGGCGATTGTGTAGATGGAAAGGGCTTAATACCAGATTATGAAGTTGTAGTTAGTGAAGAAGAAAGTACAACTGAT
>OGGU01000017.1_pt1:187500-190320 | contig 190320 bp, 212 predicted proteins | sample 1571241 | NCBI WGS metagenome assembly OGGU01 (sample SAMEA2581934, study PRJEB24529) | metagenome | biome: Human gut stool | place: China | collected 2011
GCTGCGGACTATTTTACTTGGTTTTGAGAGATCATTCTCTCAATTATTGAACCATTTATTGGTTTAGTGATTTTGTTCTTTGAAAAACTAGATAATGCAAAATTGAGTAGTCAATTACTGTCCTAGTAATTGACATTAAGATCTCAAAACTCATTTAATTAGGAATAATGGTGAATAATACGTAAGTGATTGTTTAACGAAAAGTTAAATTATTAAGGGCGTATGGTGGATGCCTTGGCATTAGAAGACGATGAAGGACGCGACAAACAGCGATATTGCTTCGGGGAGTTGTAAGTAAACTTTGATCCGGAGATCTCCGAATGAGGAAACTCACCCATTAGGGTATCATAAAGTGAATACATAGCTTTATAGAAGTCAACCCCGTGAACTGAAACATCTTAGTAACGGGAGGAAAAGAAAGAAAAATCGATTGCCTGAGTAGTGGCGAGCGAAACGGCAACAGCCCAAACCAGTCTTAGGACTGGGGTTGTAGGACACTAATATACGGAGTTACCAAGTTTTATGATAGCAGAACACTTTGGAAAGAGTGACCATAGGAAGTGATAGTCTTGTATGCGAAATCATGAAACCTCTATAGTGTATCCTGAGTACGGCGGGACACGAGAAATCTTGTCGGAATCTGTGGGGACCATCCCATAAGGCTAAATACTCTCTAATGACCGATAGTGAACAAGTACCGTGAGGGAAAGGTGAAAAGAACCCCGGGAGGGGAGTGAAATAGAGAATCTGAAACCATATGCTTACAAAAAGTTCGAGCCCATTAACGGGTGAGAGCGTGCCTTTTGCAGAATGAGCCGGCGAGTTATGGTATTGTGCAAGGTTAAGTGGAAAACACGGAGCCGAAGCGAAAGCAAGTCTTAATAGGGCGATTTAGTACAATGCTGTAGACCCGAAACCGAGTGATCTAGCCATGAGCAGGTTGAAGTTGGGGTAATACCCAATGGAGGACCGAACCAGGGTACTATGTAACGTGCTTGGATGACTTGTGGCTAGCGGTGAAATTCCAATCGAACTCGGATATAGCTGGTTCTCCCCGAAATAGGTTTAGGCCTAGCCTTGAATTATTTCATCCTGGAGGTAGAGCACTGAATGTGGAATGGCCGCGTCTAGCGGTACTGACTGCAATCAACCTCCGAATGCCAGGAATTGTAGATTCAGGAGTCAGTGTATGAGGTGATAACGTCCATACGCGAGAGGAAAACAATCCAGACCATCAACTAAGGTCCCTAAATATATGTTAAGTGGGAAAGGATGTGGAGACGCACGAACAGCTAGGAGGTTGGCTTAGAAGCAGCCATCCTTTAAAGAGTGCGTAATAGCTCACTAGTCGAGTATCTCTGCGCCGAAAATGTACCGGGGCTAAACATATTACCGAAGTTATGGATTTATAATTTATTATAAATGGTAGGGGAGCGTTCTAAGGGCGCTGAAGGTAGATCGTGAGGACTACTGGAGCGCTTAGAAGTGAGAATGCCGGTGTGAGTAACGTAAGGTAGGTGAGAATCCTACCCACTATTTGACCAAGGTTTCCAGGGTCAAGTTCGTCTTCCCTGGGTTAGTCGGGACCTAAGGCGAGGCTGAAAAGCGTAGTCGATGGACAACAGGTTTATATTCCTGTACTGCTTATAGGACTGATGGAGTGACGGAGAAAGCTAGAAAGAGCCAGTTATTGGATTCTGGTCTAAGCGTTTAGGTTGATGCACAGGAAAATCCGTGATATCGATAAGACTGAAGCGTGATGGCGACGTGGTCTACGGACCGCTAAGTCTTTTGAAGCTATGCTTCCAAGAAAAACTTCTAAAGATATGTTATAAGTACCCGTACCTAGAACCAACACAGGTGGTCAAGGAGAGAATCCTAAGGTGAGCGAGAGAACTATGGTTAAGGAACTCGGCAAAATTACCCCGTAACTTCGGAATAAGGGGAGGTTTCTTCGGAAACCCGCAGTGAATAGGTCCAGGCAACTGTTTACCAAAAACACAGGTCTCTGCTAAAGCGTAAGCTGATGTATAGGGGCTGACGCCTGCCCAGTGCTGGAAGGTTAAGATGATTTGTTAGGTGGACGAAAGTCGATAACACCGAAGCTTTGATTTGAAGCCCCAGTGAACGGCGGCGATAACTATAATCGTCCAAAGGTAGCGAAATTCCTTGTCAGGTAAGTTCTGACCCGCACGAAAGGCGTAATGATCTGGACGCTGTCTCAACCATAGACTCGGTGAAATCTTAATACCTGTGAAAATGCAGGTTACCCGCGACAGGACGGAAAGACCCCATGGAGCTTTACTGTAGCTTGATATTGAAGTTAGGTAATTTATGTAGAGGATAGGTGGTAGACTATGATGTATGGACGCCAGTTCATACGGAGTCGCCCTTGGAATACCACCCTTAAATTATTTGACCTCTAACTTACTCCCGTTATCCGGGAGGAGGACAGTGTCTGGTGGGCAGTTTGACTGGGGCGGTCGCCTCCCAAAGAGTAACGGAGGCGCTCAAAGGTTCCCTCAGATTGGTCGGAAATCAATCAAAGAGTGTAATGGTATAAGGGAGCTTGACTGCGAGACCTACAAGTCGAGCAGGTGCGAAAGCAGGACATAGTGATCTGGCGGTAGAATATGGAATTGCCGTCGCTTAACGGATAAAAGTTACCCTGGGGATAACAGGCTGATAGCGCCCAATAGTTCACATAGACGGCGCTGATTGGCACCTCGATGTCGGCTCGTCACATCCTGGAGGTGGATTCGCTTCCAAGGGTTGGGCTGTTCGCCCATTAAAGTGGCACGCGAGCTGGGTTCAGAACGT